>OGCL01000513.1_pt1 | contig 41075 bp, 38 predicted proteins | sample 1570041 | NCBI WGS metagenome assembly OGCL01 (sample SAMN06266162, study PRJEB24511) | hot springs metagenome | isolation source: Hot spring water | place: South Africa: Limpopo | collected 2015-06-22 | reverse complement strand
CAGATGTGCAGAAATGATTTTTACGTAACACACAAGTAGTGAATAGTTGACATATGTCATACAAATGTTTACAATTAAGATATGGTAATTTTTGATGCATCGACATTAATTCTTCTTGCAAAAATAGATATGTTGGAATTGTTCATATCGAGCTTTCAGGGGAAGGTTTTAATGCCGGAGAGCGTTGCTTTAGAGGTAGGCAGGGCAGAATATGAGGACTCTCCCCTTATACGGAAACTGCTTGAGAATAAAAAAATAAGCATATTAAAGGTTAAAAATAAGAAGCAGCCAGATAAGCTTATGTCGGATTTTAATATAGACAAAGGTGAGGCCGAAGCAATAAGTCTTGCTATTCAAGAGAATATACACTTTATTGCAACAGATGACAGAAATGCGATAAGGGCATGCAAAATGTTAAAAATTGAGTTTATTACTGCTATAGCCCTTTTAATAAGGGCTTACGAAAAGAAACTTATCGATAGAGATGAAGCGCTTGCTAAATTGCAAAAACTCAAATCTATTGGAAGATATAGCAAATCAATAATCATAGATGCGGAAAGGCATCTGAAAGGAGGCTCATAATGGCAACAAAAACATTAAGCATAAGGATGGACGATAAAGATTATAATTTCATCTCTTATCTTGCAAAAGAAGAAAATGAAGATGTTTCCAAGGCAGTCAGAGAACTTGTGGATCTCGGCAGGGTAATGCTTGCCATAAAAAAATACAAGAAATCAGAAGCATCCATAGAAAAAGCAGCAACAATAGCAGGCGTTTCTATCTCAAAGATGATGGATATATTTAGAGAGTATGGGGTTGAAGCGAACATAGAATACGAAGACTATTTGAAGTCCCTCAAAAGTCTTAGAAAGGTCTGGTAGGAGAGGTTTATAGACTAACATTGGATAGACTAACAGTTCGTCTATGAATGAGTTGTCGGAAATTGTGGAACTTAAAATTTAACAGAATAAACTGGTCTATTAAATTTTATGCGTAATGCAAGGATAGCCTATGAAAAAATTATATTTAACCCAAATTATGCAAGGGTTAAATTTTGAGATGTTGCTGAATAGTGAACAATCACACAAAAACCCTGTTACGGAAAAATCATTTGTGGACATATTAAGTTTGACCATTTGTTTCTTTGATGGAGAAGTGATACATTAGTTCCATCATTCCTGCCGGATTTATCCCATACTTGATATGGGGCAGGGACACAATAAACATGTCCCTGCAGGCTTTAGGCAGGGAGAGCAAGAACTTTACCTGACAATATGTCCACAAATAGTTTCCCAGATGTGCAGAAATGATTTTTACATAACAACCAATTATGAGCAGACTCTATGTCATAGGCATCGGCTACAAACCCTTTGACAAAAGGGCAAGGGAGGCTGTTTTGAATGCAGGGGTCATCCTTGCATCCAACAGGCTCTTTGAAATCTTTAAAGGCTATGATGAATTTGAGGCGATTAAGGATAAGGTGAAGGTGATTAATAATGTAAATGAAACAATAAACTTCATACACTCATTACTCCGGCGCTCCAGCACCCCAGCATCCCCCGTCGTCCTCCTCGCTTCTGGAGATCCCATGTTTTTCGGAATTGGAAGAAGGGCTGTTAAAGAATTTGGGAGAGACATGGTTGAGATATTGCCTGACTTATCGAGCGTTCAGATTGCATTTTCAAGGATAAAAGAAGCGTGGGACGATGCATTTTTAATGAGCCTTCATGGAGGGCCTGACCCGGAAAAGAGAAGAAGATTGCCATATACGATAAATGATATTCCATCTTTACTGCAAAGACATAATAAAGTCGCCATACTTACAGACAGAGAAAACAATCCTTCAGAAATAGCCAAAATCCTTCACCTATCGCCTATTGCCCATAGCCTATTGCCTGTTATGTATGTCTGCGAAAGGCTTGGATATTCTGATGAAAAGATAATCTCGGGCACGGCTGAGGAGATTGCAGAAATGAGATTTTTAGAGCCAAATGTAGTAATCGTTCAGAAGACAGAGCACAGAGCACAGAACACAGACATATTGTTTGGTCTTAAAGAAGATGAGATTGTTCATTCAAGAGGTTTAATTACAAAAGACGAAGTAAGGGCTGTAACGATTCATAAATTGAGGCTTCCACAAAAGGGTGTATTTTGGGACATTGGCACAGGCTCTGGTTCCATATCCATAGAGGTAGCAAGATTATACCCTGAATTAAAAATCTTTGCTGTCGAAAAAGACAGAGAACAAACAAACAATATCAGGGAAAATAAAATTAGGTTTGGAGCTTCAAATATAGAGATTATTGAAGGTCTTGCGCCAGATGTATTAAAGGACATACCACAACCTGATCGTGTATTCATTGGCGGCAACAGTGGAAGACTCAAGGAAATATTAGATTTTATCTCTAAAATGACGACTGCACTCGTTGTTATAAATGCGACTACAATAGAGACTTTGAGTGAGGCAATTCAATATCTTGAGGGTAGTGGATTTGAAGTTGAAATTTCCGAAGTTTCAATATCGCGGTCAAAAAACATCTCGAATAAAAGACATATGAGCGCATTAAACCCTGTATTCATAATAAAAGGTGAGAGATGACAGGAAAACTTTATGTCATAGGCGTTGGTCCTGGAGATCCTGAACTGTTGACATTAAAGGCAGTGAGAATCCTTAAAGAGGTGCAATGTATCTGCGTTCCAAAAGGAAGGGAGGAAGGCAGCAGCCTTGCATTATCCATTGTTGATAAAGCTATTGATATTAATGGCAAAGAGATAATCGAAGCACATTTTCCCATGAGAAAAACAAAAACCAATACTCCAACACTCCAATACTCCAATGCGCCTGATTGCGAGCTTGATACCAAATGGCAAGAGACAATCGAGACGGTTTATAGCAGGTTGAATAAAGGCACTGATATGGCTTTCATAACTATCGGAGACCCTACCATTTACAGCACATTTTTCTATTTATACGACAAGCTCCTCGAACTCAATCCTGAACTCAGTATAGAAATAATTCCGGGCGTGTCATCCATAAACACTGCAGCAGCAAGGGCAAACCTGTCTTTAAGCCTTGCTGATGAAAAAATCGCCATCCTTCCTGCAACCTACACTGATAACATAAAAGAGACTCTGGAGAGGTTTGACACCATTATTCTCATGAAGGTTCACAGGGTCTTTGATAGGGTTCTAACTATTCTTAATGAAATGAATCTAACGAATAATGCAGTTTATGTCTCACGGGCAGGCATGGATGATGAAAAGATATTCAAAAATATAAGGGACATCAAGGAAGGCGACCTCAACTATTTTTCGGTGGTGATAATCAAGAAATGAGTAAGGTATATTTCATAGGAGCAGGGCCGGGAGATCCTGAACTGATAACCATTAAAGGAAGGAAACTGCTCGATAACGCTGATGTCGTTATTTATGCAGGAAGCCTTGTTAATCCTGCGCTTTTTGACGGCCTAAAGGCAGAGATTTACAACTCTGCATCTATGACGCTTGAAGAGACAACAGAAGCAATCAAGAAGTCTGTTGAATCAGGCAAAACGGTTGCAAGACTTCATACAGGCGACACATCTTTTTACAGCGCCATATCAGAGCAGATAGAGCGGTTGAGAGGATTAAATATTGAATACGAAGTCATTCCTGGCGTATCTTCAGCAATGGCAGGTGCAGCTGTACTTGGACAGGAACTCACCATACCCGAAATCAGCCAAACCGTTATATTTACACGCATGGAAGGACGGACGCCTGTTCCCGAAACCGAGAAGTTGAGCGAATTGGCAAAGCATAAAGCAACAATGGTGATTTTTTTGAGTGTGGGAATGGTCGAAAAAGTAAAAGATGAGCTTTTGGAAGGCTATCCCGAAGATACTCCAGTTGTAGTCATTGAAAAGGCTTCATGGCCTGAGCAGAGAATTCTGAAAGGTATATTGAAAGATATTGTCGAGATGGTGAAAGATGCCGGTATTAAAAAGACCGCATTAATTTATATAGGCAAATCATTAATGGCGTCGGAGAGTTCTTTAGGCAAGGAATCAAAACTCTATAACAAGGATTTTAAGCATGAATATAGAAAATAAAACCGCTATTTTTTACATAACCAAAAACGGATTTAATCTTGCGAAGAGGCTGCAGAGGCTTTATCCTGATGCGAGGATCGAGAAGTTCGACTCCAACACAGTCCGCGAACTGTGGGGCGCGCATAAGCACCTTGTCTTTATTATGGCAACTGGCATTGTGGTAAGGACTATAGCGCCTTTAATCAAAGACAAAAAAATAGATCCTGCAGTTGTTGTTCTCGATGAAAAAGGGAAATATGCGATAAGTCTTTTGAGCGGGCATCTCGGCGGAGCCAATGAACTCGCAAAAGAGATAGCAAGTTTTTTGAAAGGCGAGGCAATTATAACAACCGCATCCGATGTAAATAACCTGACTGCGATAGATATATGGGTATCAGAAAATAGTCTCGCTATCGAAGACTGGGAGATAATGCCGCATGTTGCTACGCGATACCTTAACAATGGCGCATTGCGCGTATATTCAGAAATAGAAATATCTCTGCCTGATGAATTTCTCAAGGTAAGCGAGCCCAGATTTGCAGATGCGATCATAACAAATAAAAAAGATATTTATTTAAAAGAACCTCAATGCTCATCCGTAGAATGTTCGACAGGCTCATGCCGCGTAAAAGGACAGCTTTATCTTCGCCCTAAAAATCTTATTGTAGGCATCGGATGCAACAGCGGGACATCAGAAGAAGAGATAGAAGGAGCAGTTAAGGCTGTACTTAAAAATAATAATCTCTCGTTTCTGTCCATTCACTCCCTCGCAACTATTGACATAAAGTGTAAAGAAGATGGCTTGATCAAATTCGCCCAAAGGTATGGATTTACAATTACCTGCTTTAATGCTGAAGAACTAAACTCAGTTGAAGGCATGGCTAAATCAGAGGCAGTCTTTAAGGCAACAGGCGCAAATGCTGTTTCAGAGCCTGCGGCGCTCCTTGCATCAGGCGCTTCGGAGTTGCTTGTTTCGAAGCAGAAAATCGGAAATGTGACAATCGCAGTTGCTGAATTAGTTGCTCCAATACTCCAACACTCCATCACTCCAAAGCTTTACATTGTCGGCACAGGTCCGGGTGGTATCGAGCATATAACCCCTTATGCGCAGGATGCCATAAGAAAGTCAGATGTTATTGTTGGATACAGAACATATCTCGATTTGATACAGGAACTGATCAAAGACAAAGGGGTTGTATCCACGGGCATGACGCAGGAAATCGAAAGATGCAAAAAGGCAGTTGAGATTGCGCTGTCTGGAAAAACCGTTTCTGTCATAAGCGGCGGAGACCCAGGAATATACGCTATGGCTGGCCTGGTGTTTGAGATACTTAAAGACCGTAATGCGTTATCCGTAGTGCGTAATGAGATAAAAGGAAGTAATGCATCACGCATTGCTGTAGAAGTCATCCCCGGCATATCAGCTCTGAATGCAGCGGCGTCTCGGCTCGGTGCGCCTCTTATGCATGATTTTGCAGTAATAAGCCTTTCTGACAGACTCACACCATGGGAATTAATCGAGAAAAGGCTTGCAGCAGCAGCAATGTCAGATTTCGTAACAGTCCTCTATAATCCAAAAAGCATGGGGAGGCCTGAGCATATTAATAAGTCAAGAGATATATTTCTAAGATACAGAACCGCAGAAACACCTGTTGGTATAGTGAAAGGTGCTATGAGAGAAAATGAAAAAATTATCATTGCAAATCTGAGAGATATGCTGAACTACGACATAGATATGCAAACAACTGTAATCATTGGCAACTCACAGACATTTATATGGAATAACTATATGATTACGCCGAGGGGGTATGAGAAAAAGTTCAGCGGTGGGTCAGCAGGCAGTAAAGTGTCTTTATAAAGAGTATTTTTTATTTCTGCGTAGCTTGAAAAGCTTTAATTGACAATAATTTCCTATATGCTTTAATATTATAATTACCCCTGGGGGAGGCTTAACAGTCTGAGAGTCCTATCGGAGACCCCACGAACCTGATCCAGATAATTCTGGCGTAGGGAACGGGAATTTAGAGATGAAAGCAAATCCTCTTTTCCTCTTAGGGATAGAGGATTTTTGTTTTAAAAAGGCAGATGAGGTTAAAGTTAAACGGAGAGCATAAAGAGACGAAGGCTGAGACGATCCTTCAATTATTGAAGGAGTTGGATATTATTCCAGAAAGGGTTGCTGTTGAGGTGAATCTCAGGATTATTAAACGAGCAGAGTTTCAGAATTACCATCTAAAGGATGGTGACAGCGTTGAGATAGTTTATTTCGTTGGAGGAGGTGACTAAGATTTCAAATTTAAAATTTGAGATTTCAGATTTTAAAGGAAGGAGAAAAGATGGAAGATAAGTTGATAATTAATGGAATTGAGTTTAGGTCAAGGCTCTGGGTAGGCACTGGAAAATATAAAAATTTTGAGGAAACAGCAATGGCTGTAGAGGCTTCAGGCGCTGATGTGGTGACAGTGGCAGTGAGAAGAGTCAATATTACCGATAGGAAATCAGAAAATCTGTTGGATTATATAGACCCTAAGAAATACAAAATTCTGCCTAATACCGCAGGCTGCTATAATGTTGAAGATGCTCTGAGATATTCAAGACTCGCAAGAGAGGCAGGAGTATCTGACATGATTAAGCTTGAGGTAATAGGTGATGAAAAGACATTGTTTCCAGATGTAATAGGTCTTCTTAAAGCAACAGAGATACTCGCGAAAGAAGGTTTTATTGTATTCCCTTATACTAATGACGACCCTATAACTGCTAAAAGACTCGAAGATGCTGGCGCTGCTGCTGTTATGCCGCTTGGTGCGCCGATAGGATCAGGGCTTGGAATAAGGAATCCATATAACATAAAAATAATACTTGAGGCAGCAAAAGTGCCTGTAATAGTTGATGCAGGAGTTGGCATTGCATCAGATGCTGCTATTGCAATGGAATTGGGTTGCGATGCTGTATTAATAAATACAGCTATAGCAGGAGCAAAAGACCCCATAGCAATGGCAGAGGCAATGAAACATGCTGTAATAGCAGGAAGGCTTGCTTATAAGGCAGGCCGAATACCAAAAAAACTTTATGCAACTGCAAGCAGCCCAATAGAGGGGATGTTATAAAGATCGTGATGCGTAAAGAGTGATGCGTAATGAGTGTAGATTTTAAGATATATTTGATTACTGACAGAAAACTCATCACTCATCACCCATCACTCATCACTGCTGTTGAAGAAGCTTTGAAGGCAGGACTGAAAGCAGTTCAGCTAAGAGAGAAGGATTTGCCTACAAGGGAATTGCTTAATATGGCATACAAGTTTAGGGAGATTACATCAAGATATAATGCTAAGCTAATCATAAATGATAGGCTTGATATTGCTCTTTGTGTTGATGCAGACGGCGTGCATCTCGGACAAAACAGTATTCCTGTTGGTGCTGTAAGAAAGCTCATTAACGCATTACGCATTACGCATCACGCATCACGGTTTTTAATCGGTGTTTCTACGCATAATATCGCTGAAGCTTCAACAGCAGAAAAAGAAGGAGCGGATTTTATAACATACGGGCCTATATATCCTACTCATTCAAAACTTCAATACGGCAAGCCAGTTGGCTTAGAGTCATTGGCTGAGGCTGCAAAAAAAATTAATATCCCCATTTGGGGAATTGGCGGAATAAAGTTAGACAATGTTTCAGATGTTATAAATGCAGGCGCTCATGGCGTTGCGTTAATAAGCGGCATTTTAGGAGAGGCCGATGTAAAATCGGCTGCAAAGTCTTATCTAAAAGCAATAGGAGAGATATTATGACAAGGATAGAACTTGCAAAAAAGGGCATTATTACTGATGAAATGAAGGCAGTTGCCTTAGCTGAAGGTGTATCTCAAGAAAAGCTTTTATCAGATATAGCTGAGGGGCTGACGGTCATTACTAAAAATAATATTCATAATATTTCTCCATTGGGCATAGGCAGAGGGCTGAGAACAAAGATAAATGCAAACATAGGCACATCAAAAGACAGGGTATCTTACGAAGAAGAGATAAAAAAACTTGAAGTCCTTGTGAGATACGGCGCAGATGCAGTAATGGATTTATCAACAGGCGGTGACATAAAGGGCTTAAGGAATGCGCTGATTAAAAAATCACCCATTGCTGTTGGCACGGTGCCGATTTATGAGGCAGTGGTAAGGATTGTAGAAAAACACGGACATATCGCAAAAATGACCTCTGATGACCTGTTTGAGGTGATCGAAGATCACGCAAAGGATGGTGTTGATTTTTTAACGGTTCACTGCGGAGTTACACATAAGACTATAAAAAGATTGAGTAATGACAAAAGAATTCTCGATGTCGTGAGCCGCGGCGGGGCATTCCTTCTGGAGTGGATGATTTACAACAATAAAGAGAATCCACTTTATGAGCAATATGACAGGCTTCTTGAGATCGCAAAGAAGTACGATTTGACATTAAGTCTTGGAGATGGTTTCAGGCCAGGCTGCCTTGCGGATGCGACAGACAGAAGCCAGATTGAGGAGTTGATAACGCTTGGTGAATTAAGGGATATTGCGCTTTCTGATGGTGTTCAGACAATCATAGAAGGGCCTGGACACGTTCCGTTAAACCAAATAGAACTTAATATCAAGATTCAGAAAGAGATCTGTAAAGGCGCTCCTTTTTATGTCCTTGGTCCTCTTGTTACAGATATAGCTATTGGTTATGACCATATTGCAGCAGCAATAGGAGGTGCAATAGGAGGCGCTGCAGGCGCTGATTTCCTTTGTTATGTGACCCCTGCAGAGCACATAAGGCTTCCAGATATTGAAGATGTAAAGGAGGGTGTTATTGCATCAAAGATTGCTGCTCATGCTGCTGATATAGCAAAGGGAATTCCGAGCGCGATAGAGAAAGACAAAGAGATGGCTCAATACAGAAAAAACCTCGATTGGGAAGGTCAAATATCGCTCAGCTTTAATCCAGATAAGATAAGAGAATGGAGAGGGCAGGTTCCTCCAAAACTGAACGATGTATGCAGCATGTGCGGAGAGTTCTGCGCAATAAAGACCGTTGAGAGGGCTTTAGGCAAAGGTCAGTAAGGTTCTTTAAGAAATTTTATCCATTCATCAAGCATTCTTAATTTATCTTCACCATAGCGGGATACAATCTGCCTTACCTTCCACAATGGCTTTTCTATAGTTAGGCTATCTTCATCCTTGGAGTAAAACTTGTCAGCAAAACATATAATTTTTTCTTCTAATGTTACTGGCTGCATGTCTCTTTTAGGCAAAGGGAACTTGTTATCCTCAATATCACGAATAGTGAGGCCGACTCCTACATGCCTTTCACATACAAGGGCATGTTCAAAAAACCCTTCTTTTTCGAGCATTTCTCTTCCAAGATATCCGTGTGAGATGTACGGATGAAATCCGTAACAGCCTATCTTGGGCGAATGAGTCATACAAATGCCGATGTCATGGAGCATTGCTGCCTCTCTGATAAACTTAAAATCAGGATTTAATTCCTTAACCCTTTCTGCAATTTCTAATGCCTTTTTTGCAACCAGCATACCATGATGAATAAGAAAATAATAAGCCTTTGAATCAGGCTCATAATATTTTTCTATTATTTTTACGACATTCATATAGTTAGCATATTAAGAAGATACAATAAACAAAAAAACAATAATTCCGAAAATCTATGGGGCTTACTTTTCAAAAAGCTTTTTGTATTCTTCATAGCCCTCTTTCTCAAGATTTTCCTTTGGTATAAACCTTAGTGATGCAGAATTTATGCAGTAACGAAGCCCTGTAGGTTTGGGACCGTCATTAAAAAGATGTCCGAGGTGCGAATCCCCATATTTGCTCCTCACCTCTGTCCTCTTCATAAAAAGACTCCTGTCTTCTCTTGTTACAATATTCTCAGGATTAATAGGCCGTGTAAAACTTGGCCATCCTGTGCCTGAATCAAACTTGTCTTTTGAACTGAAAAGTGGCTCGCCTGATACTATATCAACATAAATACCCTCCCGCTTGTTATCCCAATAGGCATTGTCAAAAGGTTTCTCTGTTCCGGCCATTTGTGTTACATGATACTGAAGCGGGGTAAGCCTTTTTTTCAGTTCATTATCTGAGAATTTTTTTATATTCTTGGGCTTGCCGGTTTCCTGATTCTTCCCTGTCCCCCATATTTTTTGAAGATACTGTTCCCGTCCGGAACCAAAGTGGTATGCCCTATAACGCATGGCATTTTTTTTATAATATTTTTGGTGGTATTCTTCTGCCTTATAAAATGCAGCAGCAGGTAATATCTCAGTTGCAATCGGCATATCAAACTTTCCTGAATTTTCGAGTCTTTCTTTAGATGCCGCAGCTTGTTTTCTCTGTTCGTCATTGTGGTAAAAGATTGCTGTGCGGTATTGCGGTCCTGAGTCTGCAAACTGCCTATTCAGTTGTGTGGGATTTATATTCCTCCAAAATACATCAAGAAGTTCGGCATAGCTTGTAATTGAGGAATCAAAGATTATTTCTATTGCTTCAGTATGCCCTGTTTTGCCGGAAGATACCTCATCGTATGTAGGATTCTTTTCAGTGCCCCCTGTATATCCTACAGTTGTTGATACTACGCCTTTCACTTTGTCAAAGGCATACTGCATACACCAGAAGCATCCTCCAGCAAACGTCGCCTTTTTAAGATTTTTATTCATACTTTCAGCCTCCGTCATGCTTACAATACAAAGCATCGCTGCAATTATTAAGAGAGTTCTTTTTACTTTCATATTATTATGCTTATCCCCTGATTTTATTTAATAACATAGAGACAATTGTTGTAAAGAGCCTTGGCAGCGCTTCGAAGCTTTTTAGCATGATATAATTAATATATAATATGCTCATGTTCATATTGCAAAAATAAATGAATAAGAAAATCCTCTCATGGTGTCTATTTGATTTCGCCAATTCGAGTTATTCCGCTGTTATTGCTGCTGTAATTTTTCCTGTCTATTATGCAAATGTAATTGTAGGCAATGAAGCTGGACAGGGAGACCTCTGGTGGGGAAGGGCGATATCTTTGAGTATGGCGGTTGTAGCCATCAGCTCGCCATTTTTAGGCGGTATTGCAGATTATGCGAAAATAAGGAAAAGGCTGCTCGGTTTTTTTACATGCCTCTGCATCTTTTCTGTAGCTTCATTATATTTCCTCCAGCAGGGCATGATTCTGGAGGGCTTTTTGCTTATAGTCGCCGCCAACATAGGACTCGAAGGCGGACTCGTATTTTACAACTCTTATTTGCCCGATATTGCAAAAAACTCCCATCAGGGACGTGTTTCAGCATGGGGATACGGCACAGGATATGCCGGCTCAATTATTTCGCTTATTATTGTCTTATTGCTTATTAACAAAGGTTTCACAAATCTGACATGGCCTGTTATAGCCTTATTCTTTGGATTTTTTTCATTGCCTGCCTTTATATTTCTGCCAAAGGATGTACAAAGAGAAATAAGAATTTTCACTTCCGCTAAAGCAGGATTTAAGCAGACATTAGAGAGGTTTAAAAGGATGTGGTCAAATAAAGAGCAGAGAAGGTTTTTGATTGCATACCTAATATACGAAGATGGGGTTAATACAGTTATAGTCTTTTCGAGCATATTTGCCGCAACAACCCTTATGTTTAAGGCTGAAGAATTGGTAATAATGTACCTTGTTGTTCAAACGACAGCGTTGATAGGTGCTTTTTTAATGGCAAGACCTACTGACTACTGGGGCCCTAAGAAGGTTGTCATAGCCTCTCTTGCTCTGTGGTGTATAGTAACTTTATCAGCCTTTTTTGTTCAGGAAAAGAGCCATTTCTTCGTGATTGCATCTATTGCAGGATTAGGTCTCGGCACTGTGCAGTCTGCCTCGAGAGCATTTTATGCACAATTTATTCCAAAGGGTCAGGAGGCAGAATACTTTGGTGTATATGCATTAGTCGGAAAGTCATCAGCTATAATGGGGCCTCTTATATTTGGCTACTTGTCTTCTGCATTTGGCAGCCAAAGACCTGCCATATTATCAGTTGCACTATTTTTTATTGCGGGGTTTTTTATCGTCCGCAGCGCAAAAGGAGGTGGACCTAATGTAGAATGTGATATTAAAAGAACCGATACCTCTATCTTTTAGAAAAGACAATACAGATATTCTACATGGAATGAGTTTAGATGTTTATCCTTATTATCAAGCGCCGGAGCGCATATATTGGGTGCAAAAAATGATATTCTTTTAAAAGAAAGCTGGTTTGATGATGAAGAAATAAAAGCATACAGGTAATTTTTAAATAAGGACGCTAAAGAGATAAATGCATCAATACGGCGCACTACATCAACAGGCAGACCGCCTGGCAGTGAGGGCTTTATAAAAGAACTGTAGAAGGTTTTGAAGCGAGACCTTTTCCCTCAAAAGGTTGGGCGTCCTAAGAAAAAAGACAAGAAATACGGGAAGTATCCCTAATATTCTTTGAATTCGCAATCAAAAAATATTTTGTTGTCATTTGGAGGCGCAATATGAATGAGGTAGTGGCAGTGCAGGGTTCTTTAGGAGTCATGAGCGCATCGAGGGAAGGGCATGACCAAGGCTATGGATTGCTGCAGCTCGTAACCTTTACGCTCGGCAATGAGGAGTATGCGGTGGATATTCGCAAGGTGCACGAGATAAACAGGATGAAGGGGATAACAAAGATCCCGAATGCGCCATCTTATGTGGAAGGGGTGATAAACCTCAGAGGGAAGGTTATCCCTGTGGTAAATCTCAGGGAAAGGCTTGGTCTCGAGGGGAAGGGAAACGACGAACACCTGCGGATAATGATAATGGATGTAAGGGAGATCACCATGGGACTTATTGTCGATTCGGTCTCGGAGGTATTGCGGATACCTTCTGACATAGTAGAGCCTCCGCCTCCAATATCAACAGGCATTGGTACAGAGTTTATAAACGGCATAGCAAAGCTCGAAGACAGGCTGATAATCTTACTCGATATGGACATGCTGTTTGGCAGGACAGAGACGATTGCCATAATAGAAGCACAGACAAAGGCTATAGAGTGAGATATAAGAAAAATATAAAGGAGGATTATGCCATGAAATGGTTTAACAACTTAAAGACGAGGACAAAACTACTGGCGAGCTTTACTGTAATGGCATTCATTGTAATTTTCATTGGTGTGGTAAGTATCAGAGGGATGGCGAAGATGAAACATGAGGTGGAGACACTTTACGCTGACAGGCTTATCCCTGCCATTGACCTGGGGAAGATCGGAAACTATCTGTCTGATATAAAAATAGGCGCTCTACAGATTATAAACGAGACGGATGCATCTAAAAGACAGGAGTTATTTAACAATGCTGCAAAGTCTGAGAAGGAGATAGAAAGGCTTATCGAGAAGTATGGTGCAACATACCTTGTGCCTGAGGAAAAGAAGGTATTTGAGGAATTCAAACCGGCATGGAAGGCATATAATGAATCGAGGCTGAATACATATAACTGGGCGCTTAAGGGTGATACTGAAAAGGCAAAACATAATGCAGCGACTGATGCTGCAGCGAAGTTCAAGGTTGTTGATGAAAAGCTGTACAGGTTGATTGAAATACAGGACGAGGTGGGCAAAGAACTCCACAGAGAGGCAGGGAATGAGTACAGGTTTGAGAGGAATGTGGCAATTGGGACAGCGATTATCGCGATACTGACTGCCTTTAGTCTGGGGATAATCCTTTCAAAGATAATCGCAAGCCCGCTGCAAAAAGGTGTGAGCTTAGCAGAAGCAATTGCAGGCGGCGATCTTACGAACAGGTTAGATAGAGCAGCAATTGAAAGGAATGATGAGGTCGGGAAGTTACTTGCTGCCATGGGGAATATGGCGGAAAAACTGAAAGGGATTATGGCCGAGCTGAAATCCACTGCTGACAATGTTGCATCAGCGAGCAATCAATTGAGCGCCAGTTCAGAACAGATGTCCAGAAGAACTATAGAACAATCAGGCAGGGCATCCCAAATTGCCACTTCATCCTCGGAGATGTCACAAACAGTTATGGATATAGCAAAGAACGCTTCAAATATAGCATCTGCTGCTACAGACACAGCAAAGACAGCACAGGATGGAGGGGATGTAGTTGACAAGTCAGTCAGGGAAGTTAAGGCAATTGCAGATACGGTAAGCGAAACAGCAAAAATGGTATCTTCCCTTGGAGAACGCTCAAAGCAGATAGGAGAGATAGTCAGTGTAATTAACGACATAGCAGATCAGACCAATCTCCTTGCATTGAACGCTGCTATCGAGGCAGCAAGGGCAGGAGAACAGGGAAGGGGGTTTGCAGTAGTTGCAGACGAGGTTAGAAAGCTTGCAGAGAGGACAGCAAAGGCAACATCGGAGATAGGCGATATGATAAAGGCCATTCAGGATGAAGTCGAGAAGGCTGTCACAGCCATGAATGATGGGACAGAAAGGGTAAATGTGGGTGTGGAATTATCAACTCAGGCTGGCAAAGCCCTGCATGATATAGTAAAAAGCGTTAATAATCTGCAGACTATGGTTCAGCAGATAGCCTCCGCGACAGAGGAGATGTCAACTGTGTCGGAAACGATAAGCGTAGATATAGAAACTATTGCAAGCGTTTCAAAAGAGACATCAGCAAGCTCTGAACAAATCGCCCAGGCATCTTCTGATTTGGCAAGGCTTGCTTCTAATTTACAGGGGATTGTGGGGCAGTTTAAGGTGTAGTAGGCACAGATGTTAGCATTCAGCATCAGCCGTCAGTTCTTGGTAAAGGGAATTAAATACCGACCACTGACGGCTTAATTTTTGCTACAATAGTTATTAATGAAAACTTTTTTACGATTTTTATCAAAAATTATCGCCACTGTCTTTTTCATCAGCTACATACCTTTTGCACCAGGCACATTCGGGAGTTTTGCCGGTCTGGCATTTATATGGATTTTCAAGCCTGATTTTTGGAACAAATAGAGGGACACTTCCCATATTTATTGATAAACAGGGATTATTTTTTATGGGCATAATACCCACCCCGAGTATACCCAGAGTATGCGCAGAAGGATACCCACCATATCCCAAGTTTGTTAATTAATATTTGTAACTAATTAATAACATTAGCAATATGGTTGAATTTCTGTGCATATTTGCACTACAAAATGTATCTTGCTTTAAGTGCGATCAGGCTAAAGAACAAATTCTTTGCCGCTGGTTATAGCGGCATGGGGTTTTATCTTGAGTTTTCTCATAATTATATTTGCTAATACATCGGGCTTGTTTTTAAGATATACTGTTATACTGAATTTCGTAATGGTAAGAGAGTTTAAAAGCTTCCCTTATATTGTTCACTGAAAACCCTTATTCTGTTAAAAGTATTTCTAATGTCCTCATATCAGAAACGATAAAAAGCACAATACAAAATGCCCCCTAATTCTTTTTTTTGATGTATTATCTGCTTGCTCTGTCAGATATTTCCTGCCTCCCTTCTTGTTTAATGCCTTTATCCTTAGAGGGAGCTTTTTTTCCATTAATTCCTCCGCCTCTTTGATCAGCCTCTCTCTATCATGGGCATCTTTCCTTGCCCTCTTTGACGAATAGCTCACTATGATGTTTTCATCTAGACTATGAAACACCTTTTCATTTTCTCTGACCCTGTTTTGATGCTCAATTATTTTGTATTTAAATACCTCATCCTGCATCTCAATTGATTTATATCCAACATCTGTAAAAACCTGTTCTTTTATATTTTTGCCCATGCCTTTAAGCCTGCAAGCTACAATGTATCCATATCCAAGTTCTTTTAATCTCAACAGGTTAACCTTACTGTTAATCCCTCTATCTGCCACTATGATTATCCTTTGTATTGAAAAACGACTCCTTAGCCTCGTTAAAAACGGCTCGAGCGTCTTGCCGTCAAAGGTGTTTCCCGCAAATATGTCATACCCTACAGGACGACCTTCCTTATCAACAAGCAGTCCAAGCACTACCTGCACATCCCCTGCCTTGCCGTCTTTACTGAATCCAAATCTCCTCAATAAATCCTCATCTTTACTCTCAAAATAAAATGTTGTTACATCATAAAAAACTACATCAATACTCATGTTAAACAATGTCCGATTTTGCTCAAATATATAACCTTCTACTTCCTGCTTTGCATCAGCTAAAACATCCAGTGCCCGATAAAAATGATTCAAGTTCAATTCAGGCTGTCTCAAATACTTAATCTGACTTTCATACATGCCAAGCTTGCTGTCAGGTTCCATTATGTGTCTGCAAACCATATAAAACACTGCATCAGCAATATCAATTTTTCTCCTCTTTGGCTTATGGAGTTTGTCATGAAAAAATTCATCAAGATTAAACTTATCCCATAATCGCTTGATTGCAAAATGTCCGTATTTCAACACTTCACCTTCGGATAAATATGACAGGTTAATGCCTTGTAAATTAAATCTGCTGTCCGACTCAATCGCCTTTTGGGCTAATTTTTTAAACATGGGTGTTGATATAAAGTCTTTAAGCTTGCCTAAACTAAAAAGATATTTGTGATTAATATTGCCGTCATCATCACGATAGCTTTCAACAACATAGATATAGTCGGTTTTATTGGCTGATTTGACAATCTTCAAAAACATAGATATTGTTATAACATAATATAGACTATATGTCAATATTATGATGCATATATGTTATATAATGTTATACTACATTATTTGGAATAAAAATATGACATCTAATAATATCAGGCATTTACAGGTATTTTGAGAGGGAATTTTAGGGTTAACTGACAAACTCGGGACTATCTAAATGAAAAAGTGTTTTGTCTCAGACGGAAATGGACTTTCATTCCACATGAGTTAAGGGAGAGCAAGGCTCTCCTCTTTGCTGATACTTATTCTACCGTTTAATTTTCCTTTGCTGCCTTGCAGCCTCAGGCTTTTGATCACATTCTGCAAATATCTGCTCATCCCTGCCACTAAGCTTGTCAGCAGAAGGCTATATAGCCTATTGAACTGTGAAGACAAATATTGAGGATTTCCTTGTCTGCTCCTCTGCTGTTCCTTTACGATTTCTAACTCACTAACTCCTTTGACACTAATTTACTGTCGTTTCCTAACTCATTTTACTCTATATTTTCTAATATGCTTCCTTGTCTTTTGCAATATCACTTACTGTTATTTTCCCTTTAAATACTTTATAAACCCATGCTTGATATATGATAACTATGGGAACAAATATTAAGGCTACGACTGTCATTATTTTTAGAGTATATATACTTGACGAGGTATTAAATGCAGTAAGACTATATTCAGGTGAAATACTTGAAGGTATGAGATTTGGAAACAATCCTGCAATCCCAGTAAATACGACAGCAAAAATGGCTATGCCTGATGAATAAAGCCCATTAAGGTATTTACCTTTTGATACAAACATCTTGATACATAAAAAACCAACCACTGCTGTCAGAGGCAAAATAAAAAGTACAGGCATCTTGAAATAGTTATCATATAGTTTTGTTGCAAAATATGTATGAACTAAAAAAATAGCAGCTACAATAAAAAGTGGTAGCCATAACTTGCTTGAAAGGGACTCGGCTCTTTTTTCTACTTCCCCATCTGTCTTTACTGATAGCCAAAGAGAACCGTGCATTAGAAACATTAACACAAAAAATATGCCCGAAAGTATGCCGTAGGGATTTAAAAGAGTTATTAGTGAGCCATGATAGCCCTTATCATCCATTGGAAGTCCTTGAAAGATATTTCCAAAGGCAACTCCAAAGAGAAGACTTGGAAGGAAACTACCAAAAAATATAGCCAAATCCCAGCCTTTTTTCCATCCATCACCTTCAACCTTTCCCCTAAACTCAAATGCAACCCCTCTAAAAATTAGGGCAAATAGTATTAAAAGTAAGGGTGTATAAAGATAACTGAACATAAGAGCATAAGTAGTTGGAAATGCGGCAAAGGTTGCCCCACCAGCAGTAATAAGCCAAACCTCATTTCCATCCCATACGGGACCAATTGTATTTATCATCTGTCTTCTCTCACCATCAGTTTTACCCAAGAAATTATTTAACATTCCCACACCAAAATCAAATCCATCAAGCATGAAATAGACTGCCCAAAGAAGACCCCATAATACGAACCAAATTATCTGAAATTCCATCTTATGCCTCCTTTACATGAGTGAATTTGACAATGTGTGATAAGTCATTGTCAGGTCCCTTTTTGGAGTATTTCGTAAGAAGATAGACATCAATTACGCCGAGCATTCCGTAAATGAAAGTAAAACCTATTAATGATAACCATACTTGTCCTGCTGTAATCCCCTTTGAAACCGCATCTGCAGTCTTTAAAAGACCATATACAATCCATGGCTGTCTGCCCACCTCTGCAAGTATCCACCCAAGTTGACCGGCAATGTATGGTAAGGGTATTGAAAAGAGTAGTATTGTTAATATGAGTTTGTAATCTTCTATGTTTGCCTTCAGTGAAATAAATACAGCCATAAGGCTAAGCAAAATAAAAAGAAATCCCATGCCTGCCATCAATTTAAAACTAACGAAACTCTCAATAACAGGTGGTCTTAGTTCTTTTGGAAAATCTTTTAAGCCTTTAATCTCTGCATCAGCCCTTTTAAAGGCAAGCAAACTCATAAGATTTGGAATGCCTAAGGCTTCAACTGCATTTCTTTCATTGGCAGGGTCAGGTAATATAATTAAATAATAAGGCACATTCTTTTGAGTTTGCCAATGTGCCTCCATTGCAGCAAACTTTGTTGGTTGTAATGCAGCTACCTCTTCTGCAGAGAAACTACCAGTCCCTGCCACCAAAAGAGATGAAAACAAGCCAAAAACTGCGGCAATTCTAAAAGATTTTTTAAAGAAATCAGTCTCATTTCTCTTTAAAAGATGGTAGGCAGAAACACCCATTACAAAAAATGCAGCGACTACATATCCTGAAAAGACTGTATGAAAAAACTTTGTCCATCCATAAGAATTTGTTATAAGTGCTATAAAGTCAATCATTTCAGCCCTGCCATTTCTGATTTCATAACCAACGGGATGTTGCATCCAACCATTAGCAAGGAGTATCCAAAGGGCTGATAGATTTGTAGCCAAAGCTACCATCCATGCGGCAAAGGCATGTGTCCTTTTTGAGACCTTGTTCCAGCCAAATATCCAGAGTCCTAAAAAGGTTGACTCAAGGAAAAAGGCTACAGTGGCTTCAATTGCAAGCGGAGAGCCGAAGATGTCACCTACATATTTAGAATATTCAGCCCAATTCATACCAAATTGAAATTCAAGGCTTATTCCTGTAACAACTCCTAAGGCAAAGTTGATGAGGAATAGCTTGCCCCAGAATTTAGTCATTTTTAGGTAAGTAATATCACCTGTTTTTACATATTTTGTCTCCATATAAGCTATTAATAATGATAGTCCAAGTGTTAGAGGGACAAAAATAAAATGAAAACCTGCAGTAATGACAAATTGAATCCTGCTTAGCATCCATACTAAATCCTCCTTGTTTTGATATTAAAGATTACCTGTTTCATAAAAAAGAAATTTTACTGTTTATAAAAGAACCCATCTTTTTGTCAACATTCAAAATGTGATTATTAAGCCAATCTTTGAGAAAAATCATTAAATCAAAGGACAAAACAGTCTCTCTATTTTTTAGTTTTTCGTATAATTGCTTGGTTTTTGTTGTCAAGTCATCATGTGCCTTTTTATGTGCTATAAAATCAGGGTAATTGTAAAGGATCATGTATTTTTCTTCAGTGGCAAAATGGGTATTACAATAAAGTAACATGTTCTCAAGGATAGGTTTTAGGATTTCATCGGCAGTCCCTGTCTTCATTGCATCATGCAAATCGTTAACCATATCAAAGAGTTTCTTGTGTTGCAAATCAATTTCTTTGATATTAACCTTAAAGTTGTTATTCCAAATCATAAAAGCCAACTATCATCACCTCCTTAAAGGGATAAACTTTTGATTTCTGAAATAACCTTGTTGACCGATATATTATTCATACAGTCCATTTTTGAGCAAGTTCTTTTATAACAAGGACTACAAGCAATCTCTGCTTTTATTACCTTATGTTTTGTACCAAATGGACCTGTTCTGATGGGATTTGTAGGACCAAAGATAGCCAGAAGTGGTCTTTCAAGTGCTGAGGCGATGTGCATTGGTCCTGTGTCGTTGGTCAAGACCAAACTGGCTTGACTAATTATAAAGACCAAATCTTTTAAATTTGTCTTATCAGTTAAGTCAATCACCTTATCCCTTGCCTTCTCTTTTATGAATTGACTGATAGGAATATCATCTTTACCTCCAATAATTATTGACCTATTTTCAAGCAAACAGGCTGCCTCTGCAAATTTGTCAGGGCTCCATCTTTTGCTCTGCCATCTTGCACCAGGTACAATAACATAGTAATCTTTAAGTGAATCTACAAGTTTTATTATCTCATTAGAGGGATTAAAAGGAGGGAAGGGAAACTTTATCTCTTTTGTTTCAATCCCTGTAAGGGCCTTTATAATCCTTAAGTATCTGTTGACTGCATGAATATCTTTATCGCCTTTTACCCTTTGATTGTAAAAGATTGAACTGCCTTCTCGGGCATCGCTAAAACCTATTTTAAAAGGTGCCCCTGTCATGGCAGTTAATATACCACTTCTTAATAATCCTTGAAGGTCAATCACAATGTCATAAGATTCATATCTTAGTGATTTTGATAGAATTGATAGTTCTTTAATTGTCTTGCCAATAGAATTGATTTTTTTCCATTGGTCTTTGTTAATAATAAGGAGTTTTTTTATCATAGGATGATTCTGAAGAAGTCCATCAAGTCCCTTTGCGATTAGCCAATGAATCTCTGCATCTTTAAAGTTTTGAAAGAGTGCATTTAAAACGGGCAAACTATGAATTATATCACCCATCGAACTAGGTTTTATTATAAGTATTTTCTTAATGAGATTTATCCTTCTTTTTTGGTTTTTCATCTAAGGTTTTTTCTTTTGCCTTTGCAATACGCACCTTTCTTCCGCTCATTATCATTTCATCAACGGATCGGATTACCCTATCTGCAAGTTCCTCAGGGACCTCAATAAAGGTAAATTTATCCATAACATCAATCTTTCCAATTTTGCCATGTGGTATTTTGGCTTCAAGTGCAATAGATTTAAGGATGTCAGGAACTTGTATCTTGTCTTTCCTGCCAATCGTCATAAAAAGCCTTACATATTCAGGTCTTTTGTCAAACTCATCCTCTCTAATGTCTCCATAGGCAGAAAATAAAGCAGCAGCAAGAACCTGTTCATAGTCATGTTCCTTCAAAAGTTTATTTACAATAGGTGAATATATTTTGTATTTATTGTTTTCAATTATCTCAATAATATCATTTACTATAGCCCTTGCCCTTGCATCAAAGACATCTTTACTACTTGGAAGGGATTTTTTATCAATTTTCGTTTTTGCAGTTTTTTCAATTAATCTTAAGGTTCGATATTCTCTCGGTCTAACAAGGGTGATTGCCATACCAGATTTGCCTGCTCGTGCAGTCCTCCCTATTCGATGGATATAACTCTCAGGGTTTTGAGGGATGCTGTAATTAATTACATGGGTTACATCTTGAATATCAAGTCCTCGTGCTGCAACATCAGTTGCAACAAGGACATCAAGTCTGCCATTTCTAAATTTATTCATCACCTCATCTCTGTGAGCTTGTGAGAAATCACCATGTAATGCTGCAGCATTAAATCCTGTCTCTTGTAATTGAATGGTTACCTCATCAACTTCTTTTTTGGTATGACAAAAAACTATAGCAAGACTTGGATTTTCTACATCAAGTAATCTGATAAGAGCCTTGATTTTTTCTGATTCTCTTACCTCATAGAAAACCTGGGAGACCTTTGGGACTACTACATCTTTTGTATTGACTTTTATCTTTTCAGGAGATTTCATGTATTTCTTCGCAATATCAATTATTGGTTGTGGCATTGTGGCAGAAAAAAGCATTGTTTGACGAGTTTCTGGAGTTCTTTTGATGATTATTTCTATATCGTCGATAAATCCCATATTGAGCATCTCATCAGCTTCATCAATGACGAGATAAGATATGTTCTTAATATCAAGAGTCCCCCTGTCAAGGTGGTCAATTATCCTACCAGGTGTACCAACAATTAAATTGGCACCAAGATTTATTGCCTTTATCTGCATTTCAATAGATTTACCACCATAAATTGGCAATGCAAGACTTTTTTTGTGTTTTCCAATCCTGTTTAGTTCTTGAGATACTTGCATAGCTAATTCCCTTGTAGGTTCAAGTATTAACCCAGAAGGCCTGATTTTTTTTGAGCAGGATTCAACTAAAGGAATACCAAAGGCAGCAGTCTTGCCAGTTCCAGTAAGCGCCTGACCAATTATGTCAATACCAGCCATTATTTTTGGGATTACAAGTGTCTGTATGGGGGTCGGCTCTTCAAATCCCATCTCTGATAAAGATTTAAGAGTCTCTTTGCTTAGTCCAAGTTCTTGAAATTGCATAGTAACTTTAAAACCTCTCTTATAGTTATTGTTAATTCTCTTGAGATTTTTACCTCATGATTGTTAGTATAACTGAATTTTTTATAAACTTTCATAAATTTAATGCATTTTTAATAACAAAAAATTGGAGGGTTTTAAAAATGACTGAATTGGTTTTTAATCTTGTATCAGAAGCTTATGCAATGGGGCCTGCTCCTCAGGGCGGGGGACAGGGAGGTGCTACACAACTTATAGCTAGTTTGCTACCATTAGTGCTTATTTTTGTAGTCTTCTATTTTCTTTTAATCAGACCTCAACAGAAAAAGGCAAAGGAACATCAAAATATGCTCAACAATCTCAAAAAGGGAGACAAGGTCATTACAGCAGGTGGTGAATATGGTGTGGTTGAAAGTGTTGGCACAAACACTGTTACAGTCAAGATTGCTGAAAATGTCAAGGTTAAATATGGCAAGCCATATATTTCTACACTGAGGGCTTCTTCCGATGAAGATTAATCTGACTACCACACTGAAAGGGAGGTTTTGTCGTAAATGAAAAAAGGTATTATGTGGAGGTTAATCCTCCTTGTCATAACAAGCCTAATCTCTATAGTCTTTTTTTTGCCTAATACACCTTTCTTTGATTATATGCCAAAAATTTGGAAGGATATCATGCCCAACAAAGGACTTGTTCTCGGACTTGATTTGCAAGGAGGACTTCACATCGTATTTGAGGTAGAAGGGGATAAGGCAGTGGATATAGCAGTTGAGAGGATATCATCAACACTTAAGGGCATCCTTGAAAAAAAGAAACTCTCTGCCTCTGTCAAGACTGAAGGCAGTCAGATAGTAGTAAATCCATCAAATGCAGAGATAAGAAATGCTATTGAAAAGGAATATCCTATTTTAGTCCCTAATGAATCAGGCGGCCAGGTCAGATATAAACTTACAGATAGCGAGGCAAAGAGAATTAAAGACACTTCAACTGACCAAGTTCTCGAGATTATTCGTAACAGGATTGACCAATTTGGTGTCGCAGAACCAACTATTCACAGACAGGGGGAAAATGAGATTGTCGTCCAATTGCCAGGAGTAAAAGATCCCAAAAGGGCAATAGAGATAATCGGAAAGACTGCACTCCTTGAGTTTAAAATAGTTGATGATGAATCACCCCTTGCAGCAGAGTTGCCTCAAATAATTATGTCCAATGAAGAGGAGCAATTTTTACAGAAGTTTAAGACACGGCTTGCTGAAAATCAGCAAATCCTTTTTCAAAGGATAATCAATAAAGAAACAGGTGTTACCACAAAGAGACCCCATTTATTAAAAAAGGAAACACTCCTTACTGGTGATTTACTTGATGAGGCAAGGGTTAGCATTGACCAAAGGTTTAACGAGCCGTATGTTTCAATCGTTTTTAACCCTGCAGGTGCAAAAATCTTTGAGGATATAACAGGGAAGAATGTCAAAAAAAGACTTGCCATCATACTTGATGGCACAGTTTATTCTACTCCAGTAATTCAGGAAAGAATAAGTGGTGGTAATGCTCAGATTACAGGTAATTTTACCCTTGAAGAATCAAAGGACTTGGCAATTATTTTAAGGGCTGGTTCATTGCCTGCCCCAGTCAAAACCCTTCAAAATGTTACAGTAGGGCCTTCATTAGGAAAGGATTCAATAGAGGCAGGGAAACTTGCAGGTATTTTGGCTACCATACTTGTTGTAGTTTTTATGATTTTCTACTATAAGCTATCAGGATTGATTGCAGATCTTGCCTTGATGCTCAATATACTCCTGCTATTAGGCGCAATGGCATCGTTAAATGCTACCCTCACCCTTCCAGGTATAGCAGGCATCATACTCGCTATCGGTATGGCAGTTGATTCCAATGTCCTTATGTTTGAAAGGATGCGTGAAGAGGTAAGGGCAGGTAAGACACCGAGGGCTGCCATAGAAAGTGGTTATAAAAAAGCCTTTTGGACTATCTTTGACTCTCATGTTACTACCTTGATTACAGCAGCAGTTTTATTTCAATTTGGAACAGGACCAATCAAGGGCTTTGCAGTCACCTTGAGTCTTGGTGTTTCAATAAATCTATTTACCGCTCTAATTGGCACAAAGACCACCTTTGATTTAATACATCTTAAATGGGATATGAAGAGGTTGAGCATATGATAGAGATAATTAAAAATACAAAGATTGATTTTATGAGTTATCGCAAGGTTGCATTCATTGTATCGGGCATCTTGTCTTTGCTTGGTTTATTTGCCCTTATTCAGATAGGCCTTGGAAAGGCAAATCTTGGTGTTGATTTTGCTGGTGGTACTGCAGTGCAAATAAAGTTTCATTCATCTGTTGCTCTCCAGGATATAAGGGTCGCACTTGAAAAGGGTGGACTAAAGGATTTTGATTTGCAAGACTTACCTACGGAAAATAAGATTTTGATTAGAGTGAAAAAGCAAGAAGAAAAAATTGGAGCTTATGCTGAAACTATAATTAATGTCATGAATCAAAGTTTTAAAGACAAAAAACCTGTTATTGATTCTGTTACTGAGATTGGGCCTAAAGTCGGTGCAAGGATGAGGACAGATGCACTGATGGCAATACTTGTATCAGTCATCTGCCTTCTTATATATGTAGGATGGCGATTTCAGTTCAGATTTGGAGTAGGAGCAACAGTGGCAACATTTCACGATGTCCTTGCAATACTTGGTATTTTTTACATACTTGACAAGGAAATAAATCTAATCTTACTCAGTGCATTACTGACTATTGCTGGTTATTCTCTGACAGACACAGTGGTTATCTTTGACAGAATAAGGGAAAACATGAAAAAGATGATAAAAGAAACTATTGAGGATATAATTAATAAAAGCCTCAATGAAGTGCTTTCAAGAACGATTGTAACCACCCTGACAGTTCTATTATCTGCCCTCTCACTGTTTTTCTTTGGAGGTGAGGTTTTACACGACTTTTCCCTTGCAATCATAATAGGATTAATAATTGGAACCTATTCATCAATTTTTGTTGCAAGTCCAGTGGTAATATTGATTGGTAATAAGGCAACTATTAAAAAGAAAAAATGAAAAATTTCTCAAGGAATGCTAAGTGGGTATTAAATACTACTAACAACGATTTTGTGGACTACATTTCAAAGTTATCTGGTTTGTCATCAACTTGTGCAAAGGTCTTGATAAACAGAGGGATTAAAAATCAGAAACAGATAGATTACTTTTTAAAAAACAATGGCTCAAGTTTTTCAGACCCCATGATAATAGATGGTATGAGCAAAAGTGTTGGTAGGATTAGAGATGCTATCAAGAAAGGTGAAAGGATACTAATAAGTGGTGATTATGATGCTGATGGACTTACTGCCACAGCTATAATGGTAGAATGCCTTAAAAAGCTAAATGCAGATATTCATTACTTTATCCCCCATCGTTTTAGAAATGGTTATGGTTTTAGTAATGAAGCCATTGAGATAGCTAAACAATTAGTTGCAAGGCTTATTATTACTGTTGATAGTGGGATTTCATCCTTTGATACACTGCAACAAGCAAAGATGCTTGGTTTTGATGTAATTATTACAGACCATCATGAGCCTGTTATTGATGAAGAAAAAGGTGGTTTTATAATACCTGATGCTTATTCAATTATTAATCCAAAGTTACAAGCAGATACAAAAGAGCCTTATAACCTAAAAAACCTATCTGGAGCAGGAATTGCCATAAAACTTGCTCAAGCACTTTCAGAGGATCAAGATTTTACTGATAAATTATTAGATTTAGCAGCAATAGGTACAAGTGCAGATGTCGTCTCTGTCCTCGGTGAAAATAGGCTTATTCTTGATAGGGGATTAAAATTAATACATGATGGATTGCGTCCAGGTATTTCAGCCTTAAAAGATGTTTCAGGTTTTAAAAATGGTTATTTTAAGAATTCTTTGCTTCACTTTGGTTTGAATCCTCGTATTAATGCACCAGGTAGGGTTGATGATGCCAAGGATGTCATTAAATTGTTTTTTACAAAATCCTACAATGAGGCACAAAAGATTGCCAAGTGGATGTGTGATTTAAATTTAAAAAGACAACAGATTGAAGAGATAGTCTTAAAACAAGCCATAGAGCAAGTTAAATCAAAAGAAACAATTGATTCTGCCATTGTAGCTGCTTCTGAAAAATGGCATTTAGGGGTTATAGGTATTGTGGCTTCAAGATTAGTTGATACTTTTGGAGTGCCTTCTTTCATCTTCACAATTGATCAGGGTGTGGCAAAGGGTTCGGCAAGGAGTAATGGTTCATTTGATCTATTAGAAGGTTTAAAAAAATGTGCTCATTTGTTAGAACGATTTGGTGGACATAAACAGGCAGCAGGGCTTTCTATGAAGGCATGTCTATTAGATGATTTTAGAAAGGCAATAAATGATGTAGTACTTGAAGCCATGCCAATGGATATTTCCCCGGTCATCTCTGTAGATGCTATATTAGATTTTTCGGATATTACACAGGAACTTGTAAAAGAGATTTCCCTATTTGAGCCTTTTGGTCATTGTAACAGTGAACCAATCTTTGGTGCAAAACTCCTTGAGGTTTTGGATGCAAGGGTGGTTGGTAATAATCATTTGTTAATGAATTTAAAGCAAAAGGGTAGGATTATGAACTCGATTGCCTTTTCAATGGGTGATATGGTAGATATTGTTAATAAAGGCTTTGTTGATGTGCTTTTTATGCCAGCTATTAAAAAGCAATATAACAATGGTATTCAACTTCAGGTAAAAGCATTAAGACTCTCTAATTAAACCATGAGAATATCACCACCTGATTTATTAAAGAAGAAATCTTTAAACCAAAAGATTGCAGTAATAACTGTCTATGACTATACTTTTGCAAATATAGTTGAGGAAGCAGGTTTTGAGGTTATGCTCGTAGGTGATTCTTTAGGTATGGTTGTGCAAGGACACGAAAATACAATACCTGTAACAATGGATGAGATGATTTATCATACAAAGATAGTAACAAGGGCAACAAAAAAATCAATGATAATCGGTGATATGCCTTACATGTCCTATCAAGTAAGCAATGAAGAATGTCTTAAAAATGCAAGCAGGTTCTTAAAAGAAGGGCTTGCCAACGCTGTAAAGATTGAAGGTGGTAGAGAAACTGTTGATAAGGTAAGACTGATGACCCTTTCAGAGATACCTGTAGTTGCTCATATTGGACTCACACCACAGTCAATTCATAGAATTGGTGGCTATAAAGTTCAGGGGAGAACAGAAGAATCAAAAAAGAGGCTTCTTGAAGATGCAAAAATGCTTGAAGAGGCAGGTGCCTTTTGTATGGTATTAGAGGCGATTCCATCAGATCTTGCCAAGACAATCACTGAATCTATCAGTATTCCAACTATAGGTATCGGTGCTGGTCCTCATTGTGATGGTCAGGTGCTTGTGCTACATGATTTATTAGGTCTTTTTGATCGTTTCCTTCCAAAGTTTGTGAAAAGATATGCAAATTTAAAAGATTCTGCACTATCTGCTTTAAAAGAATATAAAGCAGATGTTGAGAAGGGGCTTTTCCCTTCCGAAAAAGAATCCTTCTAAAAAAGAAAGGGGGCATAATTGGAACAATTTATTTGGGATAATAAATTATCTGTAGGTGTTGAAGAGATAGATAATCAACATAAGAAACTAATCGAACTTATCAACCAACTAATAATAAAAAAGGAAGAGAATAAAACAGACCAAGAATATTTACATTCTCTATTATCTGAATTATTCAACTATACCATTTACCATTTTTTCACTGAAGAGCAAATAATGGAAAACATTTCCTACCCTGACTATGGTAAGCATAAGGCAGAGCATGTAAATATATCTTCAAAGGTAATTGAATATTTTGAAAGATTCAATAATGGTGAGGATAGTCTATATATTGAAATCTTTGAGTTTTTAAAGGTTTGGTTATATAACCACATAATGAATACTGATAATGCCCTTGGTAAGTATATACAAGAGTGGATGAATGATTGAAAACATTGAAAAGTAAAAGTATTTTCTTTAGGAGGTTTGAATGAGTCGGAAAAATATAATGGTTTATGTAAAGAAAGACATTCTTCATCCCATAAGTTGGTCACTAAGAGAGTTCGAAAAACTTATAAATGTTAGGTATGCAGATACTCAAAAACAGATTGATGAAATGGTCTTTGGAATAGAAATAGATTTTTGCGTAATTATTATTGACTCTATTATAAATAATGCATCAACCTTTGATTATATCAGGAGCATCAAAGAAAGAAAACAAAATCAAAAAGTATTGCTCATCGTATCAGAAGGGACAAAGAAAGAAGATCTAATAGAATTGTTAAAGTCAAAGGTTGTAAATGGTATCTTAGTAAGGCCTTTTACCGCAGAGCAATTATCTGATTACATCTATAAACTTTGTGGTTTTCAGAAATCAACAGAGGTGCCTTGGTATATGCAAACTGGGTTAAAATAACTGAAATTTAAAGACTGTTATAAGGGGAGGTTAAGTAATGCAAAATTGCCACAGGTGTTCAATAGTTTCAATAATTAATTCCCCTTGTGATGTTTATTTATCAGCAACAGAATCCTATCTGCTAAAAAAGGCAATAAACTTCTTTGAAACAAAAAACTTTGCTTTAAAACCCTTAAATGATGTTATCCAATTCGTTAATGTTGATTTCAAGGGATTTATAAATTCCTTTAAAGAGACTAATCAATTTACAGAAACAGAAAGACAACAAATACTGTTAGCTGTCCTTGAACATGGCAAATTGATTAGTCCTCAAGATCTCTTTTTGACAAAAAGCCTTGATGTATGGATTGAATTATTACAATCAGATGATCTGCTCAATATAATTAAGGACAGAAAAATTAATATCTTTTTTCAACCCATTTTTTCAGCTGATAAGGTCAAACCCTATGCCTTTGAATGTTTAAGCAGAGGTATTGCTGAAGACGGCAGGATAATACCACCACTTTATTTGTTTAATCAGGCAAGGATACTTGGATTACAGTTTCAACTTGATAAGTTAACAAGAGAGGTTGCTATAGAACAAGCCTACAATCAGGGAATAAAAAATCATAAGATATTTATTAATTTCCTGCCTACTGCAATATATAACCCAAGAGAGTGTCTTGCTACAACGATGATGGCTGCAAGTCAAATTGGTATAAATCCTAACAATATTGTCTTTGAGGTGGTTGAATCAGAACAAGTCAAGGATATTTCTCATCTAAAATCAATCCTTGATTTTTATCGTGAAATGGGCTTTAAGACAGCCCTTGATGATTTTGGTAGTGGCTATGCTTCATTAAAAATGTTAGAAATATTAGATGTTGATTATATAAAGATTGATATGCACTTTATAAAAGACATTTACAAAGATAAATTCAAACAGGATATAGTTAATTCTATAATATCTCTTGCCAAAGGAAAGTCCATTATGACCCTTGCAGAAGGCATAGAGACTCAAAGGGAGTTTGAATGTATAAAGAAACTCGGAATAGATTTAGTGCAAGGTTATTTCTTTGCTCGACCAAGTACAAGTTTATTGAAGTATTTTTTATAACTTAGTTAAAAGACAATGAGTTAGGGGTAGTAAAAAGACAAATTTCCTCTTTTCAAATGAAGATTAGTCTTTGTACTTCCCCCCTTTCAATGGGTATCAAGGGGGATATGGTAACATCAGTGAGTTAGTCTAAATTCTCTGTGCTATCTGTGGATGATTATATAACCCAAATACAGCGATAAGGATGGGGCTCTGAAGTAAATAGCGATGTTTTGGCAACAATTCTTTGCGACTGGACCGTTAAACAGCCGCAAGTGTTTGAACCCGAAGGAACGGGGTCTTAAAAAAAGTCGCAAGACTTTTTTGGGTGGTAGTTGAGTTTTGTGGCCGTAGCGAAAGGAGCATTAGAACTGTCAAAACATAGCTCCTGAACGAAAGAGACTTAGCCTTATCGCTGGATCTCGGTATAAGTAAAGGAGAAATAATTAATGAATAGTGCAGAATTCCTTGTCAGATGTCTTGAAAATGAAGGAATAGAATATTGTTTTGGATTGCCTGGAGAGGAAAATCTTGAGTTTCTAAAGGCACTTACTTCATCATCGATTAAAACGATAATCACAAGGGATGAAAGGGGTGCATCTTTTATGGCAAATGCCTATGGAAGGCTAACAGGTAAGGCAGGAGTTTGTTTCTCTACCCTTGGCCCTGGTGCAACTAACCTCGTCACAGGAATCGCTGATGCACAGCTTGATTTTGCGCCCCTTGTGGCTATTACTGCACAGGCGTCTTCTTCAAGGCGACATAAAGAATCCCATCAATACATTGATGTCCTTTCAATGCTCAGGGCAATCACAAAATGGAATGTTAGGATTGATAAACCTGAGATAATCAATGAAGCAGTTAGAAAGGTCTTTAAGATAGCAGAGATGGAAAAGCCAGGGCCAACACACATTGAATTTCCCGAAGACATTGCTGATATGGATGTTCAAGATATACCAATCAATAGGCTGGAATATCTATATCCAGTTTGTAGTGACGAGAGGATTAAAGAGGCTTCAAGATTGATAAATAATTCCCAACTCCCAATTATCATAGCTGGTCATGGCATCATAAGGAGTAAGGCTTGCGATGCACTTAAAGATTTTGCAGAAAAGGCAGGTATAGCAGTGGTTACAACCTTTATGGGGATGGGTGCAATACCTGCTGATCATGACTTGTTTATCTCAAATATTGGTCTTCAGGCAAGAGATTATGTGCAATGCGGGATTGATATTGCTGATTTAATAATTGCCATTGGGTATGATCCAGTGGAATTTAGCCCTAAATGGTGGGATAACCAAAAAAAGATTATCCATATTGATACAACCCCTGCAGAGATTGATAAAAACTATCAAGCCCTTGAGATTACTGGTGATATGGTTTTAAATATGAGGGCAATCACTTATCTCATCAACAATAAAAAAGACTTTTCCTACTTTGAAAAATTAAAGAAAGATGTCCTTTCAGATCTTGAAGCAAAGATGCTTTATAAGACTGATAGCGGGCTTAGTCCATTAAGTATTTTACAAGCTATAAGAAGTGTTTTAAAGAGAGATGACATGCTTATCAGTGATGTGGGTGCTCACAAGATTTGGATTGGCAGATCCTATCCTGCCTATGAACCAAATACAGTAATAATATCGAATGGGTTTGCATCAATGGGCTTTGCCCTTCCATCGGCAATAACTGCAAAATTACTTTATCCAGAGAAAAATATCTTGGCGGTTGTAGGTGATGGTGGCTTTATGATGACCATAGGAGAACTTGAGACAGCTCGCAGATTCAATCTTGCATTTACGGTAGTATTATTTAATGACAATGGTTACGGACTAATCCAATGGAAACAACAAAATAGATATAAAAAGGACTTTTTTGTAGGGCTTACAAATCCTGATTTTGTAAGACTTGCAGAATCTTTTGGATGGAAGGGTTATTTAGTGGATAGGGAGGATGAATTGATCCCAACACTAAAGTCTGCTATAAATGGGGGCGTTCCTTGTATTGTTGAATGTAAGGTTGATTATTCAGTAAATAGAAGGCTTTCAGAGAGACTCGGAAGTATAATATGCAGGATATAGAGACGGATTTCCTTGTAGTTGGCAGTGGCGTCGCTGGTTTGAGGTCAGCCATAGAACTTGCTAAACATGGCAGGGTTCATGTCATTACAAAAGACATTCCCACAGAAAGTAGTACTGAATATGCTCAAGGTGGCGTGGCTGTTGCTATGAGTGATGACGATGAGGTTGCTATTCACTTTGAAGACACAATCAAGGCAGGAGATGGATTGTGTAGGGAAGAAGCAGTTAGCGTATTAGTCAAAGAAGGTCCTGATAGGATAATTGAATTGATTGACTGGGGTGCCCAGTTTGACAAAAAAGACAGTTCCCTTTCTTTCACACTTGAGGCAGCACACTCAAGAAAAAGGATACTCCATTCTAAAGGTGACTCAACAGGGCAAGAGATTATGAGGGTTTTGATAAACAAAGTTAAGGCTTTAGATAATGTCTCTAAAATACCCTTTTGTACTGCCATAGATTTGTTGATGTGTGACAATAGCTGTTGCGGACTATTGGCTGTAACAAAAGAAGGGCTTTTGCTCATCAAGGCAAAGGGGGTGATTATAACCACTGGAGGTGCCTGTCAGATATATTCAAGGACAACAAACCCAGCGGTTTCTACAGGAGATGGTATGGCAATGGCTTACAGGGCTGGTGCAATACTGGAAGATATGGAATTTGTCCAGTTTCATCCAACGGTTCTTTATTCTCCAAAGGCACCTCAATTTCTTCTTAGTGAGGCAATGAGAGGGGAGGGGGCAATATTAAGGGATATAAACAAAGAAGCCTTTATGTCTAAATATCACCCCAAGGCAGAGTTAGCCCCTCGTGACATTGTTGCAAGGGCTATTGTATCTCAGTTGGTCAAGACAAAGGCAAAACATGTATATCTTGACCTGACTCACCTTGACGGCAATTTTATAAAAGATAGGTTTCCAAGGATTTATAACACCTGTCTTAAATATGATTTAGATATTACAAAAGAGCTAATCCCGGTCTCACCTGCTGCACACTATTTTATGGGCGGTATAAAGACTGACCTATTTGGTGCCACCAATATAGAAAGGCTATTTTCTGCAGGAGAGACTGCTTGCACAGGTGTTCATGGGGCAAATAGACTCGCCAGTAACAGCCTCCTTGAAGGGCTTGTTTATGGTTATAGGTCTGCATTAAAAGCCTCTGAGATGATAAAGAATGAACACCCAAAAGAGCTGACTGTAAATCTCAAATCTTTTAGTGTTTATAATGAATCAGAGATTACAGAAATTAGGTCAAGGCTCAAGCGACTAATGTGGGAATATGTAGGACTTATAAGATGTGAAAAATCGTTAACCAAAGCAAAAGAAGAACTTTCAGAATGGTCTGATTTAGCTGATTCAATTTTTATTCAAAGACCGGGGATAGAGTTAAGAAATATGATTATCGTGGCAAATTTAATCGTCCAAAGTGCCCTGATGAGAAAAGGTAGTGTTGGTGCCCATTACAGGTCTGATTTCAAACAAAGGGGAGATGATTGGCAGATACATATTTCATTGTCTAGAGAAAAATAGAGTTAATGAGTTAGAGATTCCCATTCTATTAACCAAATAGTTGCTTAACTAATTCAAGGCTATAAACTATCCGGTTAATTCCGGTTAATTATAAAAGGCATTATAAATTGTATTAATAAAAACATATTTTATAAAAAAGGAGGCAAATAGATTGTGTATGTTAGAAAGACAAAAATAGTTTGCACGATTGGTCCAGCTTCATATGACAGAAAGATAATAAGGTCTCTTATAAAAAATGGTATGGATGTGGCTCGTCTTAATTTTTCCCATGGCACGCATGAGGATCACTTTGCAGTAGCTCAAAATGTTAGACAGGAGGCTTTTAAACTTGGCAGGAATACTGCAATTTTACAGGATTTACAGGGCATCAAGATTAGGGTTGCTATGGTAGAAAAAGGGGCGGTTACTTTAAAGACAGGTTCATCTATAAAACTCATGCCCGGTTATAATGAAAGCAATAAGGATGTAATATACATCTCCTATCCAGCCCTTCTGACAGATGTCAACAAAGGTGACTTTATACTCCTTGATGATGGGCTTTTGAGGCTTTGTATTACAAAAAAAGAGAATGATTACCTTGTTGCAGAAATTCATGAGGGTGGAATCTTAAAGTCCAAAAAGGGCGTCAATCTGCCTTCCTCTAGAACTACACTGTCAGCCTTTACAGAGAAGGACAGAAAAGACTTGCTTTATGGTATTGAACTCGGTGTTGATTATGTGGCTATTTCCTTTGTTCGCAGTAGTGATGACATTAAGATAATTAAAAATTGGGCAAAAAAGAAGAACCTTACATTACCACCATTCATTGCAAAGATAGAAAAACCAGAGGCTCTCGATAATATCCAAGAAATACTTGATATAGTTGATGGTATCATGGTTGCAAGGGGTGATTTAGGTGTTGAACTACCTACAGAGAGGGTGCCAATTATACAAAAGATGCTCATCGAAGAGGCAAATAAAAAGGGCAAATTAGTCATCACAGCAACCCAGATGCTTGAATCTATGAAGGAACACAGCCGTCCCACAAGGGCTGAGGCTACTGATGTGGCTAATGCAGTTTTAGATGGTACTGATGCACTTATGTTGTCCGCTGAGACTGCTGCTGGTAAGTTTCCTGTTCAATCATTAGTAATGATGGATACAATTATAAGACATACAGAGACTATGTTATTTAACAGAATTGGTCGTTTTTATCGAATGGAAAAGAACTTTCCAGAGGCAATTGCAGTTGTGGCAAATGAATCTGCTCAAGACACTAACGCAAAGGCAATTATCGTATTTACCCATTCAGGTTTTACTGCAAAGTTATTATCAAAATTAAAGCCTAAAGTCCCCATAGTATCCTTCACACCTGATCAAAAGGTTCAAAGGGCAATGTCACTATTCTGGGGAACTACTGCTATGACATTAGAAACCCATGATGTGACAATACTTGATGAGGTCTTTATGAAAACCGTTGAAAAAAAGCTAATCAAAGAGGGTTTCATTCAAAGAGGTGATAATGTTGTCTTTGCTGCAAGTTCTCCATTTCTCGGAAAGGCAAACATAGTTAGATTGCACAAGGTAGTTTGATTTTTCAAAGATGAAAAATATCGCCTTAACTGGATTTATGGGAACTGGTAAGACTACTGTGGGAAGACTTCTTGCAAAAAGACTCGGTTATAAATTTATTGATTTAGACAGAGAGATAGAGAAAAAGACAAAGATGACAATAAACGACATATTTTCCACAATCGGTGAGCCTGCATTTAGGGACATTGAGACAGAATCAATAAAAGAATTATCTGACCTAAAGATGATTGTCCTTTCTACTGGAGGTGGGGCAATAGTAAGAGAAGATAATTTATTGCTCTTAAAGAGTTTTTCTTTTGTCATTTGTTTGTGGGCAAAGCCAGAGACAATATTTAACAGGATAAGTAAAAATTCTGATAGACCTTTATTAAATGTAGATAATCCCTTACAAAAGATAACAACTCTCCTTAATGAAAGGACATCTTGCTATCAAAAGGCGGATTTGTCTATTTTTACCGATAATAAATCGCCTCTTCAAGTAGTTGAAGAGATTATCCATATATATCAGAGGTACAGATGAATAAGGTTATTGTAAATCTTGAGAAAAGATCCTATGACATCATAATTGAACAAGGTTTATTAAGAACACTTGAAAAACACATAGAAAAATTAAATCTTAAGTCAAACAGCGTCCTTATCTCTAATCCAATAGTATTTGATTTATATGGCAACATTGTAATATCAGCCATAAGAAAGCTGGGTATTCAATGCAAGACAATCATCATCCCTGATGGGGAAGAATATAAAGACCTCTTTTGGATTTATCATATACTTACAGAAATGCTTGTATTTGGGCTTGATAGAAAGTCCTGTGTATTTGCATTGGGAGGAGGGGTGATTGGTGATATGGCAGGGTTTTCTGCTTCACTATATATGCGTGGTATCTCTTTTGTGCAAATACCAACAACATTGCTTGCTCAAGTTGATAGCTCTGTTGGTGGTAAAACGGGTGTAAACCACATTCTTGGGAAAAATATGATTGGCTCTTTTTACCAACCCAAGTCTGTTTTGATTGATATAAAAACACTTGAAAGCCTTTCTGAAAGGGAATATCTTTGTGGGTTGGCAGAGGTGATTAAATATGGCATAATTAATAATACAACGATTGAAGACAAGTCTTTTTTTGATTATCTTGAAACAAATAGGCAGGATATACTTAATAGAGATAATAGCAAATTGATAGAGATAATAAAGACCTCTTGTGCTATAAAGGCTATGATAGTATCTCAAGATGAAAAGGAGTCATCAATGAGGGCAATTTTAAATTATGGTCATACAATAGGCCATGCCATAGAGACCGAGACAGGATATTCAACCTACAAACATGGTGAGGCAATTGCTATTGGGATGGTTTATGAGGCAAAAATAGCAAATAAGCTTGGTCTATTATCTAGTAAAGATTTACAAAGAATAACTGAATTAATAAGATCTTACAAACTTCCATATAAAATACCTCAGGACCTAAGTAAGGACAGGCTTATTAAGCATATGACTATTGATAAAAAATCTGAATCTGGTGAGATAACTATCATCACCCCTTTAAATATTGGCTCAGTTTCTATTACAAAGTCTCTTAAAATTGATTACATAAAAGATGCAATAAGTGATTAATTTGCCTTGAATAGAAAAACTTAAAGAGGATTAGAACCAAAGGAGAAGTTATTTCTTATATCTTTCTAATTGATATATTTTGCAATACTCTTATTTGTGTGGAGGTATGTAAGTGAAGAAAATACTTGTAATTGATGATGAAAAGGACATTGTTGAGATACTTTCTTATAATTTCAAAAAAGAGGGTTTTCAAGTTGACACATCCTTTAATGGAGAAAGTGCCCTAAAAAAGATAAAAACCAATCGTTATGATTTGATCATCCTTGACCTCATGTTGCCTGGGATACAAGGGCTTGATATATGTAAGATGTTACGCAAGGAACAAGCCACTGCAGATATGCCTGTCATAATGATTACTGCAAAAGGTGAGGAGGTTGATAAGATACTTGGGCTCGAGATGGGTGCTGATGATTATATTACTAAACCCTTTAGCCCACGAGAAGTAGTTGCAAGGGCAAAGGCCGTATTAAGAAGGGCAGAGATAAAGGTCTTAGGTAACACCTCTACAAATAATGCTCCTAAAGAACCCATAAAGATCAAAGATATGACCATAGATAGAGAAAAATATACCGTTTTAATCGGTGATAAAAGCATCAAACTAAGTGCCACAGAATTTAGACTTCTTACTTACCTTGCGGAGAGACCTAATAAAATATACAGTAGAGATCATCTTTTAGATGCAGTGTGGGGGAATGATGTCTATGTAGAGCCTCGCACAGTTGATGTGCACATAAGGAGGGTAAGGACAAAGATTGAGGAAGACCCTAATAATCCTATTTATATCAAAACTATGAGGGGTGTTGGCTATTTTGTAGAGCAAGATTAGTTGTTTGAAAAAGGTATGTTGAAAAGAAGACGGGTTTTTATAACGGGACTTGGAATAGTAACACCTTTAGGTCTTGGTGTAAGGCATAATTGGGATTGTCTTATAAATGGAATGTCTGGAATAAAAGATATTTCAGGGATTTTTAATGATTGCCCTATTTCAATTGCAGGTAAGGTTAGCAATGATGACATTGAAGAAATAAAAAAAGCATTCCCAAATGAGTCTAAATCTGAGGGTGAAATCAGGACATTATTTGCCCTTTGGTCAGCTCAAGAGGCTTTAAAAGATGCCAATCTTTTTAATACAGATCTGTCAAAGGTATCCCTTTCTTTTGCCACAGGTCTTGCAATAAACAATCTAAGAGACCTTTCAAGATGGCTCAAAGGTAAAGACTTTGATTATGAGACCTTTTACAGGGAATTTGTAAGTGTAAGTAATGACTCTATTATGAAAAACAACTCTCATAGGCCATCTGCACTTATAGCACGAAAATTTGGATTAGAGGGGAAAAATCTCACTACAAGCACTGCTTGTGCTTCTGCTACACAGGCAATAGGCATTGCCTACAGGTCAATTCAAAGGGGCGAAAGTGAGATTGTTCTTACAGGTGCAGCTGAATCAATGATAAATCCTGTCGGTTTAATTTTCTTCGTTTTACTTGGAGCAAGCTCAAACTCAAAAGAACTCACAGCCTGTCGTCCCTTCGACAAAAAAAGATCTGGACTTGTCATGGGAGAAGGGTCTGCATTCTTGGTTTTAGAATCTGAAGAGAGTGCTATAAAAAGAGGTGCCCCTATTATTTGTGAGTGTGCTGGCTATGGCTCATCAATAGATGCTTATCAGGTGACTGCACCTGATCCAGAAGGCAAGGGAGCTTATTTATCAATGAAGAGGAGTATTGAAGATAGCAACTTAAACATTACCGACATTGATTATATAAATGCCCATGGCACAAGCACCAAACTTAATGATATTGCAGAGACTATTGCCATAAAAGAGCTTTTTAAGGCACATGCTTACAAATTAAAGATAAGCTCAAATAAATCAAGTATCGGACATTTGCTTTCTGCATCAGGTGCTCCAGAGGCTATATTTACCTCTTTGGCTGTCAAGAATGATTTGGTGCCACCTACATTAAATTTGAACAATACCGATACTAAGTGTGATTTAGACTATACACCAAATAAAGCCGTGAAGCATCCTATTAAATGTGCCCTTTCAAATTCCTTTGGTTTTGGTGGGCAAAACGGGACAATTAGTTTAAAAAAACTACTTTGATCAAAAAAAGTGATTAATAATCTAATTCCCTTTTCTCAAAGGGAGATAGCGAGTTGTAAAAACAATTTGAAAAAAAATGCATTATTTTCTTAAATGTATTAAAAGGGAGAAAAAAAATGAGATATTTATTAGTAGATAGGATTACAGAATGGCAAAAAGACACATTGATAAAGGGCATAAAAAACATTGCCATGAGTGAGGATTTTTTAGAATTTCACTTTCCTGACAGACCTGTAATGCCAGGAGTTATGCTCCTTGAGGCATTAGTTCAACTTTCAGGATGGTTGACAGCAGTTTCATCAGACTTCAAAAAATGGTTTGTTCTCACTAATATCAAACAATGTAAATTTTATAGCTTTGCCCTGCCTGGGGATCAGGTTTATTTGACCATTGAAAAGATATATACTCATGAAGGTAGCACCTTTAGGGGATTAGGGGCTGTTGGTGATAAAAAAAAGATTGCAGTAGATTTTTCTGGTGAAATGATAAACCTTGAAGAAATAGAAGATGCGGACAAACAGAGACAAGTCTTTAATATAATGACAAGACAGGATTCATGGCGATAAACTATCAAGACAGAATAGTTATAACAGGTATTGGGCTTTTAACTCCTTTTGGAAAAGGTGTAAAAGATAATATATCTGCCCTTTTTGATTTTAAAACAGGTATTAACTTGCATCAAATATCACAAAACAATGAAGAATTGCTATATCTTGGCAAGATTACTGATAGCCTTGCCATTGATATTCCTAAATCTCTCTCTGGACAATATAAATTTTTAAATAGGGGTGGACAGATTGGGCTTTATTCAGCTATTGAGGCTATGGCTGACATAGACATTTCAGCTATTCCCCCGGAGGATAGGGCCTTCTTTTTGGCCACAGGTGATCTTTCAAATACAGGTTGTGAATTTATGTATCCTGCAAACAAGGCTGCTCTTGACAAAGACAACAAGATTGACTACAAAAAACTAAACAAGGCAGGGCTAAACAAGGTTAATCCATTTTTTTTGCTTGATAGTATTGCCAACAATCCCTTTAGCTTTATCTCAAGTTATTTTGAATTTATGGGAGATAATACATCCATTTCAAGCCTTTCTCCTTCTGGTGCCTTAGCCATTGAACTTGCTTGTAGAAGTTTAAAACAGGGAAGGTCATCAATAGCCCTTGTGATTGGATCAACCACTTGGATAAATCCTGTTTCCCTTTATGAGATGCAAGGATTGGGTTTACTTTCAAGATGTAAAGAAGGTGCAAAATCCTTTAAACCACTTGATAGATTTAGAGATGGTTTCATCCCTGCTGAAGGTGGAGCATCTATCGTGTTGGAAAAGGAACAAAGCGCAATACAAAGGGGGCATAAAATCTATGGCTCCATAGTGTCATCATCCTGTCAGTGTGAAACTATGAGCAGAGATACTATCTCTGTGCCTGAAATGATTACCTTAAACGCCATAGATGGATTAATTAAATCGTCTCAAAAGTCCATAGATGATTTTGCCTTTATTTGTCTTCATGGGAGTGGTTCAAAAAAAGGTGATAAATCAGAATTGGAGTCAGTAAAAAATATCTTTGAAAAATACAATACTCGTATACCAATTTGTGCATTAAAGTCCTACACAGGTCATATGGGTTGTGCAAGTGATTTGTTTGACATAATAATGAGCCTACAATTTCTAAATCAAAATAAGATTCCAAAGACACTTAATTTTGAAGAGGCAGAAAGGCAATTTATAAACTTGCCAATAACAAAAAGTATCATTGATACTGACAAATCACTTTTTATTTCAATCAGCAATGGTCTTGGCAATCAGTCTGTAGCATTTATAATAGAGAAGGCTAATTATTAGCCCAAATACGGATGGGGCTCTGAAGTAAATAGCGATGTTTTGGCAACAGTTCTTTGCGACTGGAGCGTTAAACAGCCGCAAGTGTTTGAACCCGAAGAAACGGGGTCCCCAAAAAGTCACAAGACTTTTTGAGGTGGTAGTTGAGTTTTGCGGCCGTAGCGAAAGGAGCATTAGAAC
>OGCL01000511.1_pt1 | contig 41129 bp, 50 predicted proteins | sample 1570041 | NCBI WGS metagenome assembly OGCL01 (sample SAMN06266162, study PRJEB24511) | hot springs metagenome | isolation source: Hot spring water | place: South Africa: Limpopo | collected 2015-06-22 | reverse complement strand
ACGCCCAGTAATTCCGATTAACGCTCGCACCCTACGTATTACCGCGGCTGCTGGCACGTAGTTAGCCGGTGCTTCTTATTCCGGTACCGTCATCCACGCTGGGTATTAGCCAACGCGATTTCTTCCCGGCCGAAAGAGCTTTACAACCCGAAGGCCTTCTTCACTCACGCGGCATGGCTGGATCAGGGTTGCCCCCATTGTCCAAAATTCCCCACTGCTGCCTCCCGTAGGAGTCTGGACCGTGTCTCAGTTCCAGTGTGGCGGATCATCCTCTCAGACCCGCTACAGATCGTCGCCTTGGTAGGCCTTTACCCCACCAACTAGCTAATCTGACATCGGCCGCTCCGGGAGCACAAGGCCCGAAGGTCCCCTGCTTTCCTGCGCACAGAATATGCGGTATTAGCTATCCTTTCGGATAGTTATCCCCCACTCCCGGGTACGTTCCGATGCATTACTCACCCGTTCGCCACTCGCCACCAGACCGAAGTCCGTGCTGCCGTTCGACTTGCATGTGTAAGGCATGCCGCCAGCGTTCAATCTGAGCCAGGATCAAACTCTTCAGTTCAATCCAACAAACTCGCAAATTCACTGACGGTAGATTTCTCTACCTCGATGGATCTCTCCATCTTATTTAGTGCGTTTGCCTTAATACATTTCGTGGCCGAAACCACTGCACCAAGACACCCACACCTATCGGTTGTCCAAACTTTTAAAGAGCAACGCCGCGCCAAATCAACACATCAATTCGTCTGCAGCAGAGAAGCGAGATTATGTAACACTCCCTCACTTCCGTCAAGCACTTCAGCAAAATTTCTTTCACCTCACTGCCTGCCTCACACCGCCGGAAACCCCGGCACCGCAAGGAAGGTGCGCATTCTACACACACCAAAAAAGGCGTCAACCCCTTTTTGAAAAGAAGATTTATCTTTTCCGCGTGTCATCAACGAACATCACACTAAGCCCCTCTGTTAGAATGAATTTCGTTTTGCCATCCCGCCGCACACCCAATGTTCAAATTCGGCTTTTCCGGCGCCTCTCCCCTGTTGAGCGCCGGCTACACCAAACATCCCCTATTACTTACACTGCTTGGCGCCAGCATGGTCGTCGCCTTTGCGACCGCACTTGCCGTCGCGCCGGCCAACGACAATATCCCACGCCAGACGGTGATCGAGTCACTCCCCTCCCCGACGCTCGATGTTCTCGACAACACAACACATACGTTTTTCGCGGAAACAGTCATTCAGCGGGGCGACACCCTGCAACGCATGCTTTCCCGATTGAACATCGAAGACAGCCTGGCGGTCGATTTTTTAAGAAGCGCCCCCGAAACCGCGGCAATAAGACAAGAGTTCATCGCCGGGCGGAGGGTTTCGGCCACCGCCTCCGGTGATGGCAGTCTTGTACAACTTCATTTCCCCCTGAGCAGCCGCGACACAGCGCTCACCGTCAAACGCCTTGGTGATCAGTTTCAAGCCACGCTTGTTGCGGACCGCCCCGAGGTACACCTGACCACCAAAAGCGCCCAAATTGAGTACTCACTGTTTGGCGCCACCGACGCAGCCGGAATTCCGGACGCAATTGCGATCCAGCTGGCGGAGATATTCAGTAGTGAAATCGACTTCCACACAGATTTGCGCAAAGGCGACCGTTTCTCAGTCACCTACGAAACACGTCACCAGGAAGGACAACCGACGCGCAGCGGGCGGATCATCGCGGCGGAATTCATCAACGCCGGACAAGTGTACCGAGCACTCTGGCACTCTCAGGGCGACGACCGAGGCAGCTACCTGACTCCGGACGGAAAACCCCTGCAGAAAGCCTTTCTTCGTTCTCCGCTTGAGTTTTCCCGAATCAGCTCCGGTTTCAGCCGACGCTTCCACCCCATCCTGCAGACTTGGCGCGCCCACCAGGGCGTTGATTATGCCGCCCCCACCGGCACCCCGATCCGGGCGACAGCCAATGCCACGGTGGATTTTGTCGGCAAACAGAATGGTTACGGCAATGTAATCATCCTCAAGCACGACGATAAGCACACCACCCTGTATGCCCACCTCTCGCGCTTCGGCAACGGAATTCGCAAGGGTCGACGCGTCGGGCAAGGCGAAACCATCGGCTATGTTGGCCAAACCGGCTGGGCGACCGGCCCACATCTTCATTACGAGTTCCGCATCAACAACAAGCCAGTAAATCCGCTCTCGGCAAAGATTCCGGTGCTCGCCCCCAGCCTCTCACCGGCAGAACTCAGCGCATTCAAAACCGCGAGCCAGCCACACCTGGCTTTGCTTGAGCGAATGCATCACTCAGAAATTGTCTACATGGAATAAGAAAAGGGGCCTTAGGCCCCTTTTCTTATTCCAGTTTCCCGAGAATCAAGCGGAAAACGATGAGCCACAACCACAAGTAGACGTCGCGTTGGGATTGCGGATTACAAACTGCGAACCTTCCAGACCTTCGGTGTAATCGATTTCAGCGCCAACGAGATACTGATAGCTCATCGGATCAATCAGCAACTGCACACCATTTTTTTCCATCGTGGTGTCGTCATCGGCCACTTCCTCATCAAAAGTGAAACCATACTGAAAACCGGAACAACCGCCCCCAGTCACGAAAACCCGCAACTTGAGGCCGGCGTTACCCTCTTCTTCGATCAGTTCCTTGACCTTGTTCGCAGCACTATCCGTAAAGACGATAGGCGCCAGATTTTCAACAGCAGCATTCATGAATCACTCCTAAAGATTCGTTTGTACGTGGTTTAGTCCGCGACCGGCGGCATTGGTTCCTGTTGGCGGGATTTCTCATACACCAGACGACCTTCGATAACCGCCCCTTGGTGCATTTCGATCGAGTCATATGCAACATCCCCGACAATCCTTGCCTTGGGCTGCATTTCCAGCGTCTCGCTGACACTGACCGGTCCGACAATCGTTCCGTTTAAAACAAGGTGCGCCACCGACACCGCGCCCTCGATGCGCGCCTGATCGCTAACAACAAGGGTGGACGATGAAGCACCGGAAACAGCCTCGACGCAACCGCGAACCTCGCCGTCAACCCTTAGCCCGCCACTGAAGCGCACCTTGCCTTCAATACAAGTCCCGACACCTATCAGGCTATCAATTCTAGCCTGTGCTCCGGCGGGTGGTTTTTTTCCAAACATCCAGCCTCCTTTGTAACGCCCGGCGCTACCGCCATAAAACGGTCAAATTACCGCCGCTTCCTTGGCCACAAGTTTACCATCCTGAAGCAAACGCACCTCAGCGGAAACAAGAGCCGCGCCACTAGGCAATTCAATCATGCCTTCGCGGCGGAGGAAATGACGCACCTCGACAACTCCGCCCTGCCCCTCTGGTAAAACAATCTGCCGCGATTGAGCACCAGGAATCTTGTAAGTCACCGCAACTTCGTAACGCCCCCGGAAACCGGCACCCCGCTGCACGGACTGATAGGCCAACAATAGTCGATACCGGTAACCGCCACCGGCATTGCTCGATATGCGAAAACTCTCGATCCTAACCCTGGCTTCCTGCCCAATGACGGGAATCAGACGCTCGAAGATCAGCATGTCCTCTTTAAGCGCCGAGTTCTCTGCCTCCAGCGACTGAATCCTGGCGAGTAACTGTTGCTGCGCGGCTCGCTCGATACTGACCGCATTCTGACCTGTCCCGACGCTTGCACGCAGAAGATCCAGTTCGGATTGCTGCACCTGCAACTGATTTTTTAGCTCGGCCAGTTGCCCACCACCAATACTGGCAGACTGGATAAACCAGGCAGCGGCGAAACCGATCGCTACCAGCAACACCCCGAACCCGACAAGCCATTGTCGTGGCAATTCGCTGCGCACGACAACACGGGGCGCTGAGATGCCGAAACGACGACGAAATCTTTTGAGACGCAGACTTACTGCGGGTGTGTGCATCCGACGGAACCCATGGTTGATACGAAATGCGCAAACCTGCGCACACTCCGAAAGCGCGACAAAGGCGCTACGGACAGGCAACCGATGATAACACCTGAACCCCGGAAACGAAAAAGCCGCCCAAAGGCGGCTTTCTGAACAGCGTTGCGCTTAGCGCTTGGAGAACTGCTTCCGGCGACGTGCCTTGTGGAAGCCAACCTTCTTACGCTCGACTTCACGTGCATCGCGGGTCACGAAACCAGCCTTGGACAGCGCCGGCTTGAGTGCAGCATCGTATTCGATCAGGGCACGCGTGATGCCATGACGAACCGCACCAGCCTGACCAGATTCGCCACCACCGGTGACATTGACCTTGATATCGAAGCCAGCCAGTTGCTCAACCAGCTCAAGCGGCTGACGAACGATCATGCGGCCGGTTTCGCGGGAAAAGAACTGGTCAACCGGCTTGCCATTGACGACGATGACGCCGGAACCACGCTTCATGAAAACACGAGCAACGGCGCTTTTACGACGACCGGTACCGTAGAAATAAGCTTCAGCCATGATATCCCCTTAGATTTCCAGAGCCTTCGGCTGCTGGGCAGTGTGAGGATGCTGGTCACCGGCGTAGCACTTGAGCTTCTTCAGCATGGCGTAGCCCAGCGGCCCCTTCGGCAACATGCCCTTGACGGCGGTTTCCAGAGCGCGGCCCGGGAAACGTTGCTGCATCTTCTTGAAATTGGTTTCGTAGATACCGCCGGGATAACCGGAGTGACGGAAGTACTTCTTGTCGTCAGCCTTGTTACCGGTAACGGTGATCTTGTCGACGTTGGTAACGACGATGAAATCGCCGGTATCAACATGCGGCGTATAAATAGCCTTGTGCTTGCCACGCAGGCGGCGGGCAATTTCGGTAGCGAGGCGGCCGAGCACCTTGTCTGTGGCGTCTACCACAAACCACTCGCGCTTCACCTCATGTGGCTTGGCGGAAAACGTTTTCATGTGTGTGCCGTCCTGAAAAAATTGGGCGCAGATTTGAGAAAGCCGTGGAGTGTAACCATAGGCGAGCGCGCTGTCAATCACCAAATCGGAGATACAACACGCAGGCAAAAAAAACGCGGCTCGCTGAGCCGCGTTAAATCCACACCAAAGGAGGAGGGTGGAGGAGACAATCCTGAACCGAAGTCCAACTAACCAAAGCACTTCAGTTCGTACGGTTCCCATTTTGCCCAAAGCACAATCGTCGAGCAAGCGATTTTTGTGCGGCGCACAACGATTTGATTAATCTTTACTTAAATCTAATTTATCAACTCCAATTTATTGTTAATAAACACAAAAAAAGTAAACCAGTAAACAAGTATTGCTAAAAGTAATCCACGACGACCCATTGGGCAAGCGCCAGTGTTCAACAACAAATGCTGCAGCGCAGCATAGCGCCTCCGGGCAAATCCTTTAGAATCCGCGATTCAAACTCACAGGAGCAAGCAGGATGGAATGCACGGTCAGATGGATGGGTAGCGACGCGGGGATGTCGTTTGTCGCAGAAACAGGCAGCGGCCACACAGTCGTCATGGATGGCGCCCCCGAAGCCGGCGGCAGAAACCTTGCTCCGCGGCCAATGGAACTACTACTGGCCGGAACTGGCGGCTGCACCGCCTTCGATGTCGTGATGATCCTCAAGAAAGGACGACACGCCGTTACCGCCTGCGACGTCAGCCTCAGCGCTGAACGCGCGGAAACCGACCCCAAGGTATTCACCCGGATACATTTCCATTACCGCGTCAAAGGCCAGCAACTGAAGCCCGAAGCAGTCGCCCGCGCCATTGAGCTATCCAAGGAAAAGTACTGCTCCGCCTCGATCATGCTGGCGCAATCCGCGGAAATAACCGCCGATTTCGAGATCGTGGAAGCGTAAGTCAGACGCGATAGGACAAGCCGGTCATCACCTTGGCCGTTGCCCGCATCCCGAACCGGACAGGCTGCGGTAAGTCCGCAGCCCCATAACGGACGGCCATTTCCGCGTGATTGATTTCGTCCAGCCGCATCTGCTCGACAATCGCCCGGGATTTGGCATCGGCCTCCGGCAACAGCGCCAGATGACTGTCAAGATGCGACTCCACCTGGCGCTCGGTCTCTGCCAGGAATCCCAGATTCCACTTGTCGCCGAGCAGACCGGCGGCAATCCCGATCGACAGCGACCCCAGATACCAGAGCGGATTCAAAAGGCTCGTACGCCCACCCAATTCGGCGATCCTGCGCTCGGTCCACGCCAGATGCTCGGTCTCTTCGTCGGCAGCCCGACGCAAGGCATCGCGCACCTCGGGTTCGCGCGAGGTGATGGCCTGGCCCTGGTACAGCGCCTGCGCACAAACCTCGCCACAATGATTGACACGCATCAGGCCAACAACGTGGCGCCGCTCCTCCGCATCCAGCGCACAGTCCGGAACATCGTTGCCGGGCACGGGGCGGACCGTGGTCGCTGGTGCTGCCAGCGTGCGCAAGGCTCGATCAAACTCAAGGATCAAGGCGTCAATCGACATAGATCACCACATCTTGTTCGAAGGATGTCCGCCCTTGTTGAGGGCATCCCTTGCCTCATCCGGCGTGCGGACGATCACACCCCCCGGGCAGAAATAATCGAGAAAGAGCGCGGCATGCTGACGATTGGGCGCGATATCGCGTATTTTATCCCACGCCTCGTTGCGTGACGGCGACCAGGAACCGTCGCGGCGCGCGGAAGCGTAGATGCGCTTCTCCCGGGATGAACAGCGTATTCCCTCGAAGGTCATGTTGCGTGCCCCACCCGGCGTTTCCACGAGAAGGACATAGCGGACCACACCATCACCGCCAACCGTAATGGATGCCGGATCGACCAGAAAACGATTGCTTGCTGCCGCACTGACAAAAAACGCCTGCATGCTCTCCGCTGCGGGCACAGCCGGGAAAACCACCTCCGCCTCACGCCAGATCACCGGCTCTTCATCGAACGCAGAAGATGCCCAGGCACTCCCGGCAAGGGCGAGCAGAAAACCAAGGCAAAAAATATTCGGGCGTTTCATGCTCCAACTCCATCTTCCCGAGGCAAATCAGAGGTCTCGCCCCCCCCCCGGCGAGGACCACGAGGATGTCGACGATCCTGCTCCAGGAAGCGAACCAGTTCGTTCAACGCCTGCTGGTAGACACCGCGCTTGAACTCGATCACTGCGTCCAGCGGGACCCAGTAGTCATTCCAGCGCCAGGCATCGAACTCCGGCTTGGGCGTCGCCCGCAGGCTGACATCGCTGTCGCGCCCGACAAGGCGCAGCAGGAACCAGATCTGCTTCTGGCCCTTGTACGACCCGCGCCATTCGCGCTTGATCCATTGATTCGGCACTTCATAACGCAGCCAACCCTTGGTCCGCCCGAGAATGCGCACGTGCTCGGGACGCAGCCCGACCTCTTCGTGCAGTTCCCGGTACATCGCTTCTTCGGGGGTTTCGCCCCGCTTGATGCCACCTTGCGGAAACTGCCAGGAATGTTCACGTATGCGCTTGCCCCAGAAGACCTCGTTTTTGGCGTTGCAAAGAATGATGCCGACGTTCGGGCGAAAGCCTTCGCGGTCGAGCATAGAAAACCTGCTAAAAATATTGGGTTGCCCGAATTCTTTCACAAAGGGCGTCGATACGCAAAAAGGCGGCAAGCATCGGGCTCCGTGTAAAATCCGGTTTTTGCCACGAATTCAAGAGCATCCCATGCGCACTACGCAGTTCTTTTTCACCACCCTCAAGGAAGCCCCGGCCGACGCAGAAGTCATCAGTCAGAAAATGATGCTGCGCGCCGGCTACATCAAACGCTCCGCGGCCGGCATCTACACATGGATGCCGCTCGGTCTGCGCGTGCTGCGCAAGGTCGAGAACATCGTGCGCGAGGAAATGAACGCCGCCGGCGCGCTGGAACTGCTGATGCCGGCGGTGCAGCCGTTCGAACTGTGGGAAGAATCCGGTCGCGGCCCGGCTTACGGTCCGGAACTGCTGCGTTTCAAGGACCGCCACCAGCGCGATTTCGTGATCGGCCCGACGCACGAGGAAGTGATCACGGATGTCGTCCGCCGCGACGTCAAGAGCTACCGCCAGTTGCCGATCCACCTCTACCAGATCCAGACCAAGTTCCGCGACGAGATCCGCCCGCGCTTCGGCGTCATGCGTGGTCGCGAGTTCCTGATGAAGGACGGCTACTCCTTCCACACCTCGTTCGACGACCTAGTGCGCGAATACGGCAACATGTACGCCACCTACAGCCGTATCTTCACCCGCCTCGGCCTGAAGTTCCGTGCTGTCGCGGCCGACACCGGCTCGATCGGCGGCGACGGTTCGCACGAGTTCCATGTTCTGGCCGACTCCGGCGAGGACGACATCGCCTTCTGCCCGGATTCCGATTACGCAGCCAACGTCGAACTGGCCGAAGCCGTCGCCCCGGCGACGCCACGTGCCGCCGCCGGCAAGGCCATGGAAAAGATCGCGACGCCAGGCAAGACGGCCTGTGCCGACGTCGCCGAATTCCTGACCGTTGATCTCCGGAACATCGTCAAGAGCATCGCCGTCGTCAGCGAGCAGGAGGACGGTGGCAAGAAGTTCGCGCTGCTGCTGCTGCGTGCCGACCACGAACTGAACGAGATCAAGGCCGGCAAGATCGCAGCACTCGGCACCTTCCGCTTCGCTTCTGATGGCGAAGTCCAGGAATACCTCGGCTGCGTGCCGGGCTATATCGGACCGGTCGGTATCGACGTCAGCAAGGTGGAGGTATTCGCCGACCGCTCGGTCGCCGTGATGAGCGACTTCGTCTGCGGCGCCAACGAAGCCGGCTTCCACCTCAGCGGCGTCAACTTCGGGCGCGATCTGCCGGAACCGGAAGTCTTCGATATCCGCAACGTCGTCGCCGGCGACCCCTCGCCGGACGGCAAGGGCGTACTCGACATCTGCCGTGGCATCGAAGTCGGCCACATCTTCCAGTTGCGGACCAAATACGCCAAGGCCCTGAACTGCGCCTTCCTGGACGAACAGGGCAAGAGCCAGATCATGGAGATGGGCTGCTACGGCATCGGCGTCTCGCGCATCGTCGGCGCCGCCATCGAGCAGGGCAATGACGACAAGGGCATCATCCTGCCGCCGTCTATTGCCCCATTCGCCGTCTGCATCGTACCCATGGGTTACCACAAGAGCGAAGCGGTCAAGGCCGCCGCCGACCAGCTCTACGCCGAACTGAAGCAACTCGGTATCGACGTCGTGCTCGACGACCGTAACGAGCGCCCCGGCGTCATGTTCGCCGACATGGAGCTGATCGGTATTCCGCACCGCGTGGTCATCGGCGAACGCGGCCTGAAGGACGGCCAGTTCGAGTACAAGGGCCGCACCGACGCGGAAGCCACGATGGTTGCTCAGGGCGACATCGTCAGCCTGCTGCAAGGGAAGCTGTGCGCGGCCTGATTGGCCTGCTGTTGCTGCTCGGGGCACCGGCCGCCCACGCCGGTGCCCAGCAGTACGAACCGATGGCGGCCAGCGTCCGCGCCGCCCTGCACGCCGCCGTATCCGACAGCCGACCACCGGTCAGCTCCTTCCGCACGCCGCTGGAAGCCGCCGACTGGTTGGCCGAAATGTCGCAGCGGCTGGAAAAGCGCATTCCCGACCGCGACTACCGGATCGACCTGTTACGCAGCATCCATTACGAGGCCACCCGCGCCGGCCTTGATCCGCAGCTGGTGCTCGGCCTGATCCAGGTCGAATCGGGATTCCGCAAGTACGCCGTATCCTCGGTCGGCGCCCGTGGCTACATGCAGGTTATGCCGTTCTGGATCAAGGTCATCGGCCAGCCGGACGACAACCTGTTCGACATGCGGACCAACCTGCGCTACGGCTGCACCATCCTGCGCCACTACCTGGACATCGAAAAAGGCGATCTTTTCCGCGCGCTGGGCCGCTACAACGGCAGCCTGGGCAAGGCCGAATATCCGAACATGGTGCGCGCCGCCTGGCACAAGCAGTGGCATTACGACGCTAGCCCAAGCGGGCTGAGCGCCGTCAATCGCTGATCAACGGCCGAAACCGCCCATTCCGCCCAGGCCGCCGGGCAGCATGCCTTTCATGCCGCGCATCAGTTTGCCCATGCCGCCCTTGGAAAACTGCTTCATCATCTTCTGCGTCTGCTCGAACTGATTGAGCAGACGATTGACTTCCTGTACCTGGACCCCCGCGCCCATGGCAATACGCCGCTTGCGACTGGCCTTGATCAGTTCCGGCTTGGCGCGCTCGGCCGGCGTCATCGAATTGATGATGCCCTCGACCCGACCGATCATCTTGTTCTCGGCCCCGGCCGGCAACTGACCGGCCGCCTGGGCGAACTGCGCCGGCAGCTTGTCCATCAGCGAACCGAGACCGCCCATGGCGCGCATCTGGCCGATCTGCGCCTTGAAATCGTTGAGATCGAACCCCTTGCCGGACTTGAGCTTCTTGGCGAAGGCCAGCGCCTTTTCCTCGTCGATGCCCTTCTTCGCTTCCTCGATCAGCGACAATACGTCGCCCATGCCAAGGATGCGCGAGGCCATCCGCTCTGGGTGGAAGGCTTCGAGACCGGTCAGCTTTTCGCCGACACCGGCGAACTTGATCGGCTTGCCGGTGATGTGGCGCACCGACAATGCGGCACCACCGCGCGCATCACCGTCGAGCTTGGTCAGCACGACACCGGTCAGCGGCAACGCCTCGTTGAACGAGCGAGCGGTATTGACCGCATCCTGACCAAGCATGGCATCGACCACGAACAACGTCTCGATCGGCTTGATCGCCGCATGCAAACGTTTGATTTCGGCCATCATCTCTTCGTCGATCGCCAGACGACCGGCGGTATCGACCAGCAGCACGTCATGGTAATGGCGCTTGGCCCAATCGATTGCTGCCGTGGCGATGGCCTCCGGCTTCTCGCCGACGGCCGACGGGAAGAAATCGACACCGGCCTGACCGGCCACCGACTTCAACTGCTCGATCGCCGCTGGACGATAAACGTCGCAGGAAACCACCAACACCTTCTTCTTGTGGTTTTCCTTGAGGAACTTGGCCAGCTTGCCGACCGTGGTCGTCTTGCCGGCGCCCTGCAGACCGGCCATCAATACGATGGCCGGCGGCTGGGTATTGAAATTGATGCCCTCGTGGGCATCGCCCATGATCTTGGTCAGTTCGCCATGAACGACACCGACCAGCGCCTGCCCCGGATTGAGCGAGCCGATGACCTCCTGGCCAACTGCCTTTTCCTTGACGGCGGCGATGAAATCCTTGACCACGGGCAAGGCCACATCGGCCTCGAGCAGGGCCATGCGCACCTCACGCAGGGCATCGGCGATGTTGGATTCAGTCAGGCGGGCTTCGCCCTTGAGCGTCTTCATGACGCGGGCAAGGCGGGTGGTCAGGTTGTCGAGCATGTCAGATGGGCTTCGAGTAGAATTCGGGAATGGTCGACATTGTAATTCAGCTTCTGCCGCATATCCTCGCCGCCGTCCTTTACGGCGGACTCGGCTTCCATTTCTGGAACACCCGCTGGCGCGACAAGGACGGCCAATGCGTCGCCTGCCCGATGCAGACCTGGGAGCGGACCGCCATCGGCGTCACCCTGCTGATCCACGGCTTCGGGCTGTTCGGCACCCTGCTCGGCGCCGACGGCATGCGTTTTTCTTTCGCCCTGGCCCTGTCACTGATGATGTGGCTGGCCGTACTGATCTACTGGCTGGAAAGTTTCATGGCCAGAATGGAAGGCATGCAGCCGATGGTGCTGCCGATTGCCGCGGCCTGTGCCCTGCTGCCGGCGATTTTCCGTGCCGACCATGTGATCGCCCTGGCCGGCGCCACCGGCTTCCAGTTCCATTTCCTGACCGCCATGCTGGCCTACAGCCTGCTGACGCTGGCCGCCTTGCACGCCATTTTCATGGGCTTCACCGAGAACGCCCTGCATCGCCGCGTCGTCCGCCGCAGCCTGGCCAGCCTGCCGTCGTTGATGGCCATGGACTCGCTGCTGTTCCGCATGCTGATGCTGGGCTTCATCCTGCTGACGCTGGCTGTCGGCAGCGGCCTGCTGTTTTCCGAAGCCATTTTCGGCAAACCCCTGCACATCGACCACAAGGTCGCTTTCGCCATCGCTTCCTGGTGCATCTTCGCCACCCTGCTGGCCGGGCGTCACTTCCGGGGCTGGCGTGGCAAGCGCGCCTTGCGCCTGACCCTGGCCGGTTTTGGCCTGCTCATCCTGGCCTACTTTGGCAGCCGTTTCGTGATGGAAGTCATCCTCGGCCGCCTCTGAAATGCAAGCCATCCCGCTTTCGGTACAACTCGGCATCCTGGTTGGCCTACTTGCCCTATCGGGGCTGTTCTCGATGAGCGAAACGGCGATGATGGCGGCCAACCGCTTCCGTCTGCGTCATCTGGCGCAGAATGGTCACCGCGGCGCGCAAAAGGCGATTACCCTGCTCGACAACACCGACAAGATGCTTGGCGTCATCCTGCTCGGCAACAATCTGGTCAATGCAGCTGCCGCCACGCTGGTCAGCGTCATTGCCCTGCACCTGTTCGGCGAGGAAAAATGGGCGCTCGGCGCCGGTACCCTGATCATCACCTTCATCATCCTGGTCTTCTCGGAAATCACCCCGAAGATCATCGGCGCCACTTACGCCGACCGTCTGGCGCCAGTCATTGCCTACATCCTGACCCCCTTGCTGCGCATCTGCTACCCGGTCATCTGGTTCGTCAATCTATTTGCCGCCGCCATCCTGCGCATGCTTGGCCTGTCGCTGAACCGCTCGAGCGACACCGCCCGCCTTTCCCCCGAAGAATTGCGCAGTCTGGTGCTGGAGTCGTCTCATGTCATTCCGAAGAAGCACCAGGCCATCCTCGGCAGCTTGTTCGACCTGAACTCGATCACCGTCGAAGACATGATGACGCCACGCGGCAACATCGAAATCCTGGACATCGAACAGGAATGGGAAGCGGTCCATCAGCAGCTGCTGACCAGCCACCACAGCCGCCTCCCCGTCTGCCGGGGATCGCTCGATCAACTGGTCGGCATCCTGCCGGTGCGACGCCTTCTTTCCGGGGTCGGCTCGGCAGATTTCGACGAGAGCGCCCTGCTGGCGCAGGTTCAGCCCGCCTATTACATCCCGGCAGGCACCGCGGTATTTTCCCAGCTGAGTTTTTTCCAGGAAAACCGCCAGCGCATTGGTTTTGTCATCGACGAATATGGCGAAATCCTCGGTCTGCTGACCCTTGAGGACATCATCGAGGAAATCGTCGGCGATTTCACCACTTCCGGCACCGGGACCGACAGCGATCTCAACTGGGATGAAGACGGCACTGTCGTGGTCGAAGGCGCCCGCCCCTTGCGTGACCTGAACCGCATGCTCGACCTGGATTTCCCGCTGGACGGCCCGAAGACCCTGAACGGACTGATCCTGGAACATTTCCAGGACATTCCGGAAGCCGACGTCAGCCTGAAACTGAACAATATCGCGGTGGAAATACTGCAAACCCAGAATCGCAGTGTGGTTACTGCGCGTATTTATCGCCCGGCAACGCCCGAAACCCCTGATAGTCTTTACAAAGAACCGGCCGCGTAGCATCATCGGGCGATCCAGACGGCATCCGACCCCCCGAATCTCCATGGCAGCAACTCCGCAAAACTCCCCGCTCAGCGGCCTGGCCCGCGCTCTCGTCCAGGCCGGGCGCCTGAAGGAAGCCGAAGCCGAGGAACTGGCACAACAGGCGCTTGCGGCAAAGCTCCCCCTGATCGAGCAGATCATCGTTGCCAAAAAGGCAACCCCGCTGGAAATTGCCCGTTTCTCGGCAGAGACCTTCGGTTATCCGCTGTTCGATCTTGACGCCATCGATGAACGGCATATTCCCCAGGACGCCATTGACCGCAAGCTGATCGCGACCCACAAGGTGGTACCGCTGAACAAGCGCGGCAATCGCCTCTCGGTGGCCATCGCGGACCCGACCAACCTGCGGGCGCTGGACGAGATTCGCTTCCAGACCGGATTGACCGTCGATCCTATCGTCGTCGAGCACCCCAAACTGTTGCCGTTGGTGGCCAAATTCTCTGAGTCGGCATCCGATGCGCTCAAGAACCTGACCGACGACGACATCAACCTGGACTTCCTGGACGAGGAGAGCGCAGGAAAGGCGGACGAGGCCAGCGCCCAGGAAATCGACGACGCCCCGGTCGTCAAGTTCATCCAGAAGATACTGCTCGACGCCATCAACGATGGCGCCTCGGATATCCACTTCGAGCCTTACGAGAAGTACTACCGGATTCGCTTCCGGGTCGACGGCATCCTCCGGGAAGTCGCAACCCCCCCTCTGGCGATCAAGGAGAAGATCGCCTCTCGAATCAAGGTCATCTCGCGCCTGAACATCGCCGAAAAGCGCGTTCCGCAGGATGGCCGGATGAAACTGGTGCTGTCCAAGTCACGGGCCATCGATTTCCGCGTCAGCACCCTGCCGACGCTACAGGGCGAAAAAATCGTACTGCGTATCTTGGATCCGGCCTCGGCCACGCTGGGCATTGATGCTCTCGGCTACGAGCCGGAACAAAAGGCCGTATTGCTCGATGCCATCAACCGCCCTTACGGCATGGTTCTAGTCACCGGACCAACCGGTTCGGGCAAGACCGTTTCCCTCTACACCTGCCTGAATATCCTGAACAAGGACGGGGTCAACATCGCCACAGCCGAAGACCCGGCCGAAATCAATCTTTCCGGCATCAACCAGGTCAACGTCGACGATCGTGCCGGCCTGACCTTCCCGGTCGCCCTGAAGGCCTTCCTGCGCCAGGATCCGGACATCATCATGGTCGGCGAAATCCGCGACCTGGAAACTGCGGAAATCGCCATCAAAGCAGCCCAGACCGGCCACATGGTGCTATCTACGCTGCACACCAACGATGCGCCGCAGACATTGACCCGCCTCATGAACATGGGCGTACCGACCTTCAACATCGCCTCCAGCATCCTGCTGATCACGGCCCAGCGCCTGGCCAGGCGTCTGTGCAACTGCAAGCAGCCGATGCATGTTCCCGAGCAAGCCCTGCTCGACGCCGGCTTCAAGCCGGAAGAACTCGATGGTAGCTGGACGCTGTATGGCCCGGGTGGTTGCGAACGCTGCAAGGGAAGCGGCTACAAGGGACGAGTCGGCATCTATCAGGTCATGCCGGTCAGCGAAGCCATGCAACGCCTGATCATGAGCGGCGCCACCGCACTCGACCTGGCCAACCAGGCACGCACGGAAGGGGTCAAGGACCTGCGCGAATCCGGCCTGCTCAAAGTGAAACAAGGACTGACCTCGCTCGATGAAGTGCTGAGCACGACGAACGCCTAATAAAGGATAGCGGAATGGCAAGCCTGACGAAAACAAAGACCTCTGTCGTCAAGGAAAGTACTTTCCAGTGGGAGGGGCGCAACAAGGACGGCAAAATCGTTCGCGGTGAATTGCGCGCTGCCACCGAAACCGTCGTCCAGAACACCTTGCGCCGCCAGGGGATCACCAATCCCAAGATCAAGAAACTGCGTTTCAAATCGGGCGGCAGCGTCTCCGACAAGGACATCACGCTGTTCACCCGGCAACTCGCCACGATGATGAAATCCGGCGTCCCCCTGCTGCAATCCTTCGACATCGTCGGCCGCGGCCACTCCAACCCGGCCGTCGGCAAACTATTGCTCGACATCAAGTCCGACGTCGAAACCGGCAGCTCGCTGTCGCAGGCATTCCGCAAATACCCGTTGTACTTCGACGCGCTGTTCTGCAACCTGATTTCCGCCGGCGAACAAGCCGGTATTCTTGACTCGCTGCTCGATCGCCTGGCCACCTACAAGGAAAAAATCCTGGCGATCAAGAGCAAGATCAAGAAAGCCCTGTTCTACCCGATTGCCGTGCTGGTCGTCGCTTTCGTCATTACGGCGGTAATCATGATCTTCGTGATCCCTGCCTTCAAGGAAGTCTTCACCAGCTTTGGCGCCGACCTGCCGCTCCCGACACTGATCGTCATGGGCATATCCGATTTCTTCGTTGCCTGGTGGTGGGCCATCTTCGGCGCAATCGGCGGTGGCATCTACGCTTTTCTGCAAAGCTGGCGGCGCTCGGAGAAAATCCAGATGGCCATGGACCGACTACTCTTGCGCCTACCCATTTTCGGTGAAATCGTCCGCAAATCGGTCATTGCGCGGTGGACGCGAACGCTGTCCACCATGTTCGCGGCCGGTGTGCCGCTGGTCGAATCGCTGGAATCGGTCGGCGGCGCTGCTGGCAATCATGTCTACAAGCAGGCAACACGACAGATTCAGGGAGAAGTTTCGACCGGTACCAGCCTGACAGTCGCCATGCAGAACGCCAACATCTTTCCCAACATGGTCACCCAGATGGTCGCCATCGGCGAGGAATCCGGCGCGCTCGACTCGATGCTCTCCAAAGTCGCCGATTTCTTCGAGCAGGAGGTCGACGATTCGGTCGAAGCCATGTCCAGCCTGATGGAGCCGATGATCATGGTGGTACTGGGCACCTTGATTGGCGGCATGGTCGTTGCCATGTATCTCCCCATCTTCAAGATGGGCTCGGTGGTCGGCGGATGATGCCGGAAACCCTGGGCGGGCTGGTGCTCGCCGCCGGCCTGCTGGGATTGTGCATCGGCAGCTTCCTGAACGTGGTCATCCATCGCCTGCCCAGGATGATGGAAAGTGACTGGAAGCGCCAATGCGCCGAATTACGCGGTGAACCGGCCGAGACTGGCGAGACGTTCAATCTCGCGCACCCCCGTTCACGCTGCCAGCATTGCGGCCACCAGATCAGCGCACTGGAAAACATCCCGCTGCTCAGTTACCTGCTGATTCTGCGCGGCAAATGTGCCGGCTGCGCTGCCCCGATCTCGCTGCGCTACCCCCTGGTGGAGACGCTGACCGGTGCATTATCCGCCTACGCGGTCTGGCACTTCGGTTACACAGCCGCTGCCGCCGGTGCGCTGCTGCTGGTCTGGGCACTGATCGCACTGACCTTCATCGATTTCGACACGCAGCTGCTGCCGGACAGCATTACCCTGCCGCTACTCTGGCTCGGCCTGGCATTCAATCTCATCGGCACTTACACCGCCATCGAACAGGCGGTCATCGGCGCGATGGCGGGCTATCTGGTCCTGTGGAGCATTTTCTGGCTGTTCAAGCTGGCAACCGGCAAGGAAGGCATGGGCTACGGTGACTTCAAGCTGCTGGCGGCGCTTGGCGCCTGGCTGGGCTGGCAATCGCTGCCGGCGGTCATCCTGCTTTCATCGCTGGTCGGCGCCATCGTCGGCATCTGCCTGATCGTGCTCGCCCGACACGGCCGCAACGTTCCCATCCCCTTCGGCCCCTACCTGGCCGCGGCAGGACTGATCGCCCTTTTCTGGGGACAAACGCTGACTGAAAGCTATCTCGGCATTGCCTATTGAAAACGGAATTGCCGACCCGATATAAAGGGAAAGCTCTTTCGGTTACAATTCAAGGTTTTGGAGGATTCCCATGCCGATTTACGAATATCGCTGCGACTCCTGCGGTTTTCAAAAGGAACACCTGCAGAAACTGAGCGATGCACCGCTCACCACCTGCCCGTCCTGCGGCCAGGAAAGCTATGCAAAGCTCCTCTCTGCGGCCGGCTTCCAGCTCAAGGGTAACGGCTGGTACGCCACCGATTTCAAGGGCGGCAGTGCCCCCAAGACCCCACCGCCCTGCCAGACAGGGGAAGGAAGCTGTTCATCGTGCGTGGCCAGCTGATCAAGCGCTACTTCATTACCGGACTGTTGATCTGGGTCCCGCTGGTCATCACAGCCTGGGTCCTGTCGATCATCGTCAATACGCTTGATCAGACGCTGCACCTGTTGCCGGAAGTCCTGCATCCGCGCAATCTCTTCGGCTTCTCGATTCCCGGGGTCGGCGCCCTGCTGACCCTGGCGATCATCCTGTTTACCGGCCTGCTTGCCGCCAACTTCATTGGCGAAAAGCTGGTTCGCTGGTGGAATGCCCTGCTCTCCCGCATCCCTGTGGTCAACTCGGTCTACAAGGCGGTCAAGCAGGTTTCCGACACGCTGTTCGCACCCAACGGCAATGCCTTCCGCAAAGCCCTGCTGGTCGAGTACCCGCGCCATGGCGCCTGGACCATCGCCTTCCTGACCGGTCGACCGGGTGGCGACATCAAGAATCACCTGGACGGTGACTATGTCAGCGTCTACGTCCCGACGACACCGAACCCCACCTCAGGCTTTTTCCTGATGATGCCCAGGGCGGACGTCGTCGAACTCGACATGACGGTCGACGAAGCCCTCAAATACATCATCTCGATGGGTGTCGTAGCTCCCCCGCCGCGCGCCCGTGTCGTCACCCACTCTTAAGCAACCCCACGGAATCTTCATGCGTACCCATTACTGCGGACAACTCAACGCCGGCCTCGACGGCCAGATCGTCACCCTTTGCGGCTGGGCCCACCGTCGTCGCGACCACGGCGGTGTCATCTTCATCGACCTGCGCGACCGCGAGGGCCTGGCCCAGGTCGTTTGCGACCCCGATCGCGCCGACAGCTTCAAGATCGCCGAATCGGTGCGCAACGAATTCTGCCTGAAGATCACCGGCAAGGTGCGTCCGCGCCCGGCCGGCACGACCAACGCCAACCTGGCTTCCGGCGAGATCGAAATCCTCTGCCATGAAATCGAAGTCCTGAATCCCTCGGTCACGCCGCCGTTCCAACTCGACGAGGAAAACCTCTCCGAGAACGTCCGCCTGACCCACCGCGTCATCGACCTGCGCCGTCCGCAGATGCAGAACAACCTCATGCTGCGCTACAAGACGGCCCGCGCTTTCCGCCGCTTCCTCGACGACAACGGCTTCATCGACGTCGAAACGCCGATGCTGACCAAGTCCACGCCGGAAGGCGCGCGCGACTACTTGGTTCCGTCGCGTGTCCATGCCGGCCAGTTCTTCGCCCTGCCGCAATCGCCGCAGCTGTTCAAGCAGCTGCTGATGGTCGCCGGCTTCGACCGCTACTACCAGATCACCAAGTGCTTCCGCGACGAAGATCTGCGCGCCGACCGCCAGCCGGAATTCACCCAGGTCGATATCGAGACCTCGTTCATGAGCGAGGCCGAGATCACCGCGCTGATGGAAAAGCTGATCCGCACCGTGTTCAAGGAAGCGATCGACGTCGACCTGCCGGAATTCCCGCGCATGACCTACGCCGAAGCCATGCGCCGCTTCGGCTCGGACAAGCCGGACCTGCGCGTCACCCTCGAACTGGTCGATGTCGCCGACGCCTTCAAGGACGTCGCTTTCAAGGTCTTCGCCAACATCGCCAACAGCGAAGGCGGCCGCATCGCTGCCATGCGCATCCCCGGCGGCGCCTCGCTGACCCGCGGCGAGATCGACGAATACACCAAGTTCGTTGGCATCTACGGCGCCAAGGGCCTGGCCTACATCAAGGTCAACGACGTCACCCAGGTCAATGAAACCGGCCTGCAGTCGCCGATCGTCAAGAACCTCTCCGAAGCCTCGCTGCGCACCGTCCTTGAACGCACCGGCGCCCAGTCCGGCGACCTGATCTTCTTCGGCGCCGACAAGGCCAAGATCGTCAGCGACGCCCTCGGCGCGCTACGCATCAAGATCGGCCACGAAAAGGGCTTCGTCACCGGCGCCAAGTGGGCGCCGCTGTGGGTCATCGACTTCCCGATGTTCGAGTACGACGACGAGTCCAAGCGCTGGACCGCCTGCCACCACCCGTTCACCAGCCCGAAGGACGAGCACCTCGAATTCCTCGCCACCGATCCGGGCAAGTGCCTGGCCAAGGCCTACGACTTGGCACTGAACGGCTGGGAACTGGGCGGCGGCTCGGTGCGTATCCACCGCGCCGACGTGCAGGAGAAGGTCTTCGCCGCGCTCAACATCGGCCCCGAGGAACAGCAGGCAAAGTTCGGCTTCCTGCTCGACGCACTCAAGTACGGCGCCCCGCCGCACGGCGGCCTGGCTTTCGGCCTCGATCGCATCGTCACCATGATGACCGGCGCCGAGTCGATCCGCGACGTGATCGCCTTCCCCAAGACCCAGCGCGCCCAGTGCCTGCTGACCGACGCCCCGTCGGCCGTCGACGAGAAGCAGCTGCGCGAACTGCACGTCCGCCTGCGCCAGAAGGTCGAAACCCAGGTCGAAATCAGCCAGGGCTAAGGCATGCGTGACCTGCAGCGCTTCCTGATCGTCCTGCTGCTGGCGATCGGAAGCGCTTTTGCCTTCTGGAACGGCAGCAGCGATCTGCAGACGATCGATGTCGCCCGCCTGCCGCCCGAGGCTCGCGAGACGCTGGCGCTGATCAAGCAGGGCGGCCCCTTCCCCTACAAGCGCGACGGCATCGTCTTCAACAACTTCGAAAAGCTGCTGCCGCTGCAGCCGCGCGGCTACTACCGCGAGTACACGGTGAAGACGCCCGGTCGCAAGGATCGCGGCCCGAAACGCATCGTCGCCGGCAAGGAAGCCGAGTACTACTACACGGAAGACCACTACAAGTCCTTCCGGCGCATCCGGGAGTCGCCATGACACCAGCCATGCACGGCGTTTTCCAGCTCGCTGGCGCACAGACGCCAACGGCGGATATCTCAATCGACCTGGGAAAATGCACAAAAACCGCTGAACTGCTCCGGCAACTGGGCAAGGCGCTGAGTTTTCCCGACTGGTACGGCGCCAATTTCGACGCCCTCTTCGACTGCCTGAGCGACCCGGAGATCCCGGCGCGGATTCATCTGCACGGCCTGAACACCTACGCCCAGCGCCACCCGGATGATTTCGTCGTGCTCGTCGAAGTCCTGCGCGCCGCCTGCGAGGCCCGGGCCGAAGCCGAGGCGCCGCTGACCGTCTGGCTCGACGTCGCCGCCGACCTGCCGCTCTGGCCCGGCGCGTGATGGCCTACAAGCAGCCGGAATCCGTCCTCGTCGTCATCCACACCCGGGAACGGGAAGTCCTGCTGCTCGAACGCGCCCGCCAGCCCGGCCTGTGGCAGTCGGTCACCGGCAGCCGCGAAGGCGACGAAACGCCGCTCGCCACCGCCCGCCGCGAAGTCCTCGAGGAAACCGGCATCGACGCCAGAGATTACAGGCTCAGCGACTGGCGCATCGAGAATACCTACGAGATCTTCGCCACCTGGCGCCATCGCTACGCCCCCGGCACCACCCACAACACCGAGCGGGTATTCGCGCTCGAGCTGCCCGGGCGTGTCGCCGTCGCCACCGCCCCCGACGAGCATCGCGCCCACTGCTGGCTGCCCTGGGAGGAAGCTGCCGAACGCTGCTTTTCATGGAGCAACCGGGATGCCATCCGGCTGCTCGCCAACGCGAACCGGCAGACTTGAAAGTCTGAGCGCCTACCCCATATTGGTCTCACCGACGCTTTACCGAAAGGAGACCAAGATGGCAAACCTTACCCGCATCGATCCCCTCGACGATCTGTTCCGCGGCTTTTTCGTTCGCCCCGTGGACTTCAACGGCCAGCCGCAACAGCCGCCGGCGATCCGCATGGACGTTCGCGAACAGGCCGACGCCTACCTCGTGCATGCCGAAATGCCCGGCGTGAAGAAGGAGGACATCCACGTCGTCGTCGAAGGCAACCAGGTTTCGATCAGCGCCGAAGTACGCCAGGAAAACGAAGTCAAGGAAGGCGAGCGCACACTTCGCTCGGAGCGCTACTATGGCAAGTTGTCGCGCTCCTTCCAGCTGGAGCAGGATCTGGACGATGAACGGGCGATTGCCCGCTTCACCGACGGCGTCCTCGAACTGACCCTGCCCAAGCGCATTGCCAGCCCGAGCAAGCGCCTGGCGATTCAGTAAGTCGCTCCCCGGCCGGCCACGGGCATCCCCCGGCCGGCCGCTTTCTTTGTACAATCCGCGGCGAGTCCCTCAGGAGCCTTTCATGCCCACCCAAAACCTCGCCCCCGGCACCAAGGCCGCCGTCCTGGCCGAAGCCCTGCCCTACATCAAGCGTTTCCACGGCAAGACCATCGTCGTCAAGTACGGCGGCAACGCGATGACCGACGAGCACCTGAAAAGCTGCTTCGCCCGCGACGTCGTCCTCCTCGAACTGATCGGCTTCAACATCGTCGTCGTGCACGGCGGCGGCCCGCAGATCGAGAACCTGCTGACCCGTGTCGGCAAGAAGGGCGAGTTCATCCAGGGCATGCGCGTCACCGACGCCGAAACCATGGAAGTCGTCGAAATGGTGCTTGGCGGCCAGGTCAACAAGGACATCGTCAACCTGATCAACCAGCACGGCGGCAAGGCTGTCGGCCTGACCGGCAAGGACGGCAACTGCATCCGCGCCAAGAAGCTGATGCTGGAAAACAAGGACAATCCGGGCGACCTGATCGACGTCGGCCAGGTCGGCGAGATCACCAAGATCGACCCGTCGTTGATCGACCACCTCGACAAGGCCTCGTTCATCCCGGTGATCGCTCCGATCGGCGTCGGCGACAACGGCGAGACCTACAACATCAACGCCGACGTCGTCGCCGGCAAGATCGCTGAAGTGCTCAAGGCCGAGAAGCTGGTGCTGCTGACCAATACACCGGGCGTGCTCGACAAGGCCGGCAACCTGATCACCGGCATCACGCCCAAGGAGATCGACGAGATGGTCGCCGACGGCACGCTGTCCGGCGGCATGCTGCCGAAGATCGGCTCGGCACTCGATGCCGCCCGCAACGGCGTCAAGGGCGTGCACATCATCGACGGCCGCGTCGAACACGCGCTGCTGCTCGAAATCCTGACCGACCACGGCGTCGGCACGATGATCAAGTCGCACTAAACCATGCGCGGGGAACGCGTCTGGTTGTTCGATCTGGACAACACGCTGCACAACGCCTCCCCGCACATCTTCCCGCACATCAACCGGGCGATGCGCGAGTACATCGAGCGCCACCTCGGCCTCGACGAACATGCCGCCAACCGGCTGCGCCAGGATTACTGGCAGCGCTACGGCGCGACCCTGCTCGGGCTGATCCGCCACCACGCGATCGACCCGCATCACTTCCTGCACGAAACCCACCAGTTTCCCGACCTCGCCCGCATGCTGGTGTTCGAGAAGCCGCTGCTACACACGCTCAGGCGCCTGCCCGGGCGCAAGATCCTGTTCTCCAACGCACCGCGCGCCTACGCCGAGGCGGTCCTCGAACTGACCGGGCTGGATCGCCACTTCGCCGCGGTGTACACCGTCGAAAGCCTGAAATTCCGGCCCAAGCCGATGCCGCAGGGGTTCCGCACGCTGCTGCGCGCCGAACGCCTGGACCCACGCCGCTGCATCATGGTCGAGGACAGCCTGGCCAACCTCGTCACCGCCCGCAAGCTCGGCATGAAAACCGTGTGGGTGAGTGCTGGCTCTCGCCGTTCGCCATACGTCGACGTCCAGGTTTCGTCGGTGCTGCAATTGCCGCAACGCTACGCTCGTCTATAATCCGGGCACAAAAAATTCTTCGAGGGACAACATCGATGGCGACCAAACCGGGCGAACGCCGCCTGCAGATCCTGCAAACCCTGGCTGAAATGCTGGAAACCCCGAAAGGGGAAAAGATCACCACCGCCGCCCTGGCCGGCAAACTGGAATGTTCCGAAGCTGCGCTCTACCGCCACTTCGCCAGCAAGGCGCAGATGTTCGAAGGGTTGATCGAGTTCATCGAGCAGAGCCTGTTCGGCGTCATCAACCAGATCACCGGCGAGGAAGAGCGCGGCTTCCGCCAGATCGAACTGATCCTCGGCCTGCTGCTCAACTTCGCCCAGAAGAACCGCGGCATGACCCGGGTGCTGATCGGCGACGCGCTGGTCAACGAGAACGACCGCCTGCAGCTGCGCATCAACGCGCTGCTCGACAAGGTCGAGGCGGCGCTCAAGCAGGCCCTGCGCATCGCCGCGACGCAGGAGAAGTTCAAGGCCGACGCCGATTTCGGCGCGCTGGCCAACCTGCTGCGCTGCTACGTCGTCGGCCGCTGGGAACAATACGCCCGCTCCGGCTTCAGCCGCGAGCCGCTGGCGCAATGGCCACAACAGTGGCCGATGCTCTACTTCGCCTGCCTGTCGCAAGCCGGCGACGCTTAAACGCCAAGGGCGGCCCACCGGCCGCCCTTTTTGCTGCCTGTTAGAGCCCCGGATCAGCCCTTCAGATATTCCGCCGCGTCGAGCGCGAAATAGGTCAGGATGCCGTCGGCGCCGGCGCGCTTGAAGGCGAGCAGGCTCTCCAGCACCACCGCCCGCTCGTCGAGCCAGCCGTTCTGCGCCGCCGCCTTGATCATCGCGTACTCACCGCTGACCTGGTAGGCGTAGGTCGGCACGCCGAACGCGTCCTTGACCCGGCGGACGATGTCCAGATACGGCATGCCCGGCTTGACCATGACCATGTCGGCACCTTCCTCGATGTCGAGAGCAACTTCGCGCAGCGCTTCGTCGCCGTTGGCCGGGTCCATCTGGTAGGTGTATTTGTTGCCCTTGCCGAGATTGCCGGCCGAACCGACCGCATCGCGGAAAGGCCCGTAGAAGCTCGACGCATACTTGGCCGAATACGCCAGAATGCGCGTGTAAATCTGGCCGTTGCGCTCCAGCGCCTCACGGATGCGACCGACACGCCCGTCCATCATGTCCGACGGCGCCACCACATCGGCACCGGCTTCGGCATGGCACAGCGCCTGCCGCACCAGGACATCGAGCGTTTCATCGTTGAGCACGTAACCGCTGTCGTCAATCAGTCCGTCCTGACCATGACTGGTGTAGGGATCAAGCGCGACGTCGGTGATCACGCCAAGTTCCGGAAAGGCCTGCTTGAGCGCACGTACCGCGCGCGGCACCAGACCCTGCGGGTTGTAAGCCTCCTCCGCACCCAGCGATTTCAGCGGTGCATCAATCACCGGAAACAGCGCCAGTGCCGGAATACCCAGCTTGACTGCCCGTTCGGCGGTACGCAACAGCACATCGAGCGACTGGCGCTCGACGCCGGGCATCGAGACCACTTTCTCGATCCGGCCTTCGCCTTCGAGAACAAAAACCGGGTAGATGAAGTCGTCGGCCGTCAGTACCGACTCGCGCATCAGGCGCCGCGAAAAATCGTCGCGCCGCATCCGGCGCATCCGGGTTCCGGGAAAATTGCCAGCCATCGTCATCCCTGCCTTCAAAAATAAAACGAAAAATTTAACCCGCCGCGGAACTTTCCGCGTTGACCTCAGTCACATGCACAAGATGGCACGCGCTGTCTCCCGCTTCACCTCCCTGAGCGGGTGCCTTGACCACGTTGAGGCATTTTGGCCCCCGGACTCCCCTTATCCGGGGGCCCTTTGTTTTCCTTGACCGGTTTTTCCATCCCCAGCCAGCTCGCCAGGATGCTTTCGGCTTCATCGATCCCGGTTTTCTTCAGGCTGGAAAACAGCTGCACGGTGTAGTCGCCGTCACCCCACAGGGCCATTTCGCCCTTCACCGCGCGCAATACCTTGGTCTGCTCCTGACGCGACAGCTTGTCCGCCTTTGACAGCATGATGTGGATCGGCCGGCCGGTCGGCCGGAACCAGTCGATCAGACGACGATCCAGATCAGTCAACGGCCGCCGGCAATCCATGATCACCACCAGTCCGACCAGCGGCTCACGCTTGCTCAAATAGGGCCCGATCAACCCTTCCCACTGCGATCGAATGGCTTCCGGCGCCTTGGCATAGCCATAGCCGGGAAGGTCGACGAAATATTTGCCGGGCGCCAGCGTGAAGTAATTCAGATGCTGCGTCCGCCCCGGCGTCTTGCTGACGAAGGCAAGGCGGACCCGCCCGGCGAGCGTGTTGATCGCCGACGACTTGCCGGCATTCGAACGCCCGGCGAAAGCCACTTCGCTGACGGCATCACCGGGAAGATCGCGCAGATTGGCAACGGTCGTATGGAAAATCGCGTTCTGGAAGAGAGGCATAAAAAACGCGGAAGACCCGCCTAGGTGAAGGGAAACTGATATAGAATAACAGGTTTGTAACTTCCGTTCCGGCCAAAGCGCCCACTCATGCGCACTAGGAGTTCGAAAATGATTCGTACCGCGGCAATGGCAATCCTGTTTGCCACCAGTTTCGTCACCCACGCTGCCGACCAGGCATCCGCCAAGGCCGATCCGGCCAAGGGCAAACTCGTCGCAGAATCGATCTGCGTTGCCTGCCACGGCGCCGACGGCAACAGCATGACCTCGGCCAATCCGCATCTGGCCGGCCAGATCGAACAGTACATCTACAAGCAACTGGTGAATTTCAAGGCTGTTGACGACAAACCTGCCGCTCGCGACAACGCCATCATGGCCGGCATGGTTGCCGCGCTGACCGACGAAGACATGAAGAACGTCGCTGCCTGGTACGCCAGCCAGAAGCTCAAGCCGGAAGCTGCCAAGAACGAAGCCAGCATCGCACTCGGCAAAAAGCTGTGGCGTCAGGGTGACTTCAAGAAGGGCATCCCGGCCTGCGCCGGTTGCCATGGCCCGGCCGGCGCCGGCCTGCCCGCCCAGTATCCCCGCCTGGCCGGCCAGTTCGCCGAATACACCGAAGCCCAGCTGAAAGCATTCCGCGCCGAAGAACGCGCCAACGACCCGGAAAAGATGATGCGCATGATCGCCGCCAAGCTGTCCGACGTCGAAATCAAGGCCGTCGCCGACTACGCCGCCGGCCTGCGCTAAAAGCCCCCTCGGGCAGCAAGCACAAGGCAGCCCGAGGGCTGCCTTTGTTCTTTCTGCCGACCGCGTTTAGACTGTCGTTACCACCAACAAAAACGCGGAGACCGAACATGAAGACACTCAAGCAACTCCTGGCGGAAAAGACCGCCCCGCTGGCCGTCACCGCACCCGACGATACTGTCTACCAGGCGCTCTGCGTCATGGCCGAACATAACGTCGGCGCCCTGCTGGTTCTGCAGGAAGGCAAGCTGGTCGGCATTTTTTCGGAACGCGACTATGCCCGCAAGCAGATTCGCAATCACCGCTCGTCCAAGGAAACCCCGGTCCGCGACCTGATGAGTTCGCGGGTTGCCTATGTCGACCTGCACGCAACCCTCGAGGAATGCATGTCGCTGATGACTGAAAAGCGCTTCCGCCACCTGCCGGTGCTCGACGACCAGGGTCAGGTCCTCGGCATCCTGTCGATCGGCGACCTGGTCAAGGAAACCATCAGCGCCCAGCAATTCCTGATCGAGGAGCTCGAGCGTTACATCGCCAGCTGACCATGAGCGCGCACGACAGCATTCATTTCCGCATCCTGGAAGATATCGCCCGCGAGTTGTCCGGCGACGTCAATTTCCCTACCTGCCTGGATGCGGCGCTGCTCGTGCGCAACACGCTCAAGGATCCGTTCGCCAACCTGGAGAAGGTCGTCCAGGTCGTGGGCATCGAACCGCTGATTTCCAGCAAGTTGCTGCGTCTGGCCAATTCGGTCAGCTACAACCCATCGGGCAAGATCAGCAGCGACCTGGCCATGGCCATCAGCCGCATCGGTTTTGACTCGGTTCGCACCATTTCCCTGGCGGTCGCCATGGACCAGATGCTGAAGTCACGCAATCTGGCCAATTACGAAAACATCGCCCACAACGCCTGGGCCCACTCGATCCACGTCGCCGCCATTGCCCGGGTGCTGGCCCGCCGCCTCGGCCGGATCAATCCCGACGACGCGATGATGGCCGGCCTGGTGCACGACATCGGCGTCTTCTACCTGCTCTACCGGGCCACCGAGTACCCGGAGTACCGCAACAATCGCGAAGCCATGCTCGAATTACTGGTGGGCTGGCACGAAGGCATCGGCGAGAGCCTGCTGCACGCGCTGGGCATTCCCGAGAGGATCACCGAAGCCATCCGCGAACATGGCCGCCTGCAGAATGTCGAAACCCCCTGCACCGTGCGTGATGTGCTTTATTTTGCCAACCTCCTGGCCGGCGGTGACAAGGAATGGATGGGCAAGGAACTCGATCCGGAAACCCGGGAACTCAGGGACGCCGACCGAGCCCGCTACCTCGACCTGGTCGAGGAAGCAGAAGAGGATATCGGGGAATTGAGGCTGGCGCTCAGCCTGCGGGACTGAACCCAGGCAGCCTGGACGGGTCTCAGTCCATTGCCAGCCAACAGGAGCATGCGATGTTCCACTTCACCAAGCCACCGGCTTCGGAGATCACACCGGAAGCACAGTTTTCCCGCCGCCGTCTGCTCATTGCCGCCGGCATGCTGGCGCTGCCTTCGCTGAGCACGGCGCAGAACGACCAAACATTGCCTTACCGGCGCAATCCGGCCTGGAATCCCGAGGACCAGCCGACGCCTTTCGACGCGGTCAGCAGCTATAACAATTTCTACGAATTCGGGCCGGACAAGGACAGTCCGAAAGCCAACGCCCAGGGCCTGCGCATTTCGCCTTGGACCGTCACGGTCGGCGGGGAAGTGGCCCGGCCGCTGGTTGCCGATATCGACGAAATCATCCGCTGGGGAATCGAGGAACGCATCTACCGCCTGCGCTGCGTCGAAGGCTGGAGCGCGGTGATTCCCTGGCTCGGCCTGCCGATGAGCGAACTGATCCGGCGAGTGCAGCCGACCGGCAAGGCCAAGTACGTGGTATTCACCAGCCTCGCCGATCCGGCGCAGATGCCGAGGGTGCGCGTCCCCGTCCTTGACTGGCCGTACACCGAGGCGCTGCGCATCGATGAGGCAGCCAATCCGCTGACCTTGCTGGCCGTCGGCATGTACGGCAACCGCCTGCCCAGACAGAACGGTGCACCGATCCGCCTGGTCGTTCCCTGGAAGTACGGCTTCAAGAGCGCCAAATCCATCGTCCGCATCCACTTCGCCGAACAGGCGCCACGCACCACCTGGAACAAGGCGGCGCCGCACGAGTACGGTTTCTACGCCAACGTGAATCCGGATGTCGCCCATCGGCGCTGGTCGCAGGAAAGCGAACGCCGCCTCGGCGAATTCCGCAAACGTCCCACATTACCCTTCAACGGCTACGCCGAACAGGTTGCCCATCTATACGCAGGCATGGACTTGCGCCGGAACTACTGAAAAATGAACCAACACCTCATTTCGACGACACGGGGGCTCGTTTTCCTGGCATCAACCCTGCCCATGGCCTGGCTGGCGTGGCTCGCCGGCAACGATGCCCTCGGCGCCAACCCAGTCGAGACGGTGCAACGGTATACCGGCCTCTGGACACTCAATTTCCTGCTGCTGACACTGAGCGTGTCGCCCTTGCGCGCCCTCACCAGCCAGCACTGGTTGTTGCGTCTACGTCGCATGCTGGGCTTATTCACCTTTACCTACGCCTGCCTGCACCTGCTGTCGTTCGTCGGTTTCGACCATGATTTCTCGGCACAAGCGATTGCCCGCGACATCCTGAAGCGCCCCTTCATCAGCATCGGTTTTGCCGCGTTCGTGCTGCTCGTGCCGCTGGCCCTGACCTCGAACGCCTGGGCGATCCGCCGACTGGGCGGCAAGCGATGGCAGGAACTGCATCGCAGCATCTACCTGATCGCCATCCTCGCCTGCCTGCACTTCCTGTGGCTGAGCAAGATCACCGAAATCGTCCCGCCGCTGGCCTACGCCGTACTGACTGGCCTGCTGCTGTGGTGGCGGGTGCAGAACCGCAAGCAGCGGGCCATGCCAGCCGCCCGCACGACACAGGTCCAGGCCGTCAAGTTCTTCCGCAAACGGCCGGATTAGCGTCCGCGTTCGAAACGGATGATGGCACGACCATCGGCCGTCTGCCTCGGCGGTGCCTTCCAGGCATGGCCGTAGATGACCTCGAAGGTCGCCGGCAAACGACCGTCGCTGCGCAGGCGCTCGTAGGCCTGACGCATCGCCACCAGGCGCCCGGGCGGGGTCAGGCCATGACGGCGCGCCTTCATCGCGCACGCAGAACCCGCCGCGCGCAATTCGGCGAACAGCGCGTCAACGCTGTCGTAGGTGAGCGTGATCACTTCCATGTCCATCACCGGGTCGGAAAAACCGCACTCGACCAGCATGTCGCCGAGGTCGTGCATGTCGGTGAAGCGCTGGGTATGGGCATAACCGTCACTGAACGCTGACCGCAACTCGTGCAGCGTATCCGGCCCCAGCGTCGAGAACATCAGCAGGCCGCCGACTTCCAGCACGCGATGCGCTTCGGCCAGCGCCGGCAGAGGATTGTCGAGCCAGTGCAGGACCAGATTCGACCACAGCAAACCGGCGCAACCGCCAGCCAGGGGCAAGCGCTCGACATCGCCGCAAATGCGTTGCCCATCCCGCCGGCCCAGGCCGAGCAGGCGCTGCCAGCCGGGACGCGGCTCACGGCCGGCGACCAGCATCGCTTGGGAGTTGTCCAGAGCGAGCACTTCGGCAGCAGGAAAACGCGCAGCCAGACCAGCCAGGCTCGCCCCCCGACTGCAGCCAAGATCGACGATGCGCCTCGGGGTCAGGCGAACGTAATCCAGGCGCTCCTGCATCCGGCGGTCGACTTCGCGGGCGAAAAAATCGCCCCGGTCATAGACGCCGGCAATACGCGAAAACCGCCGCCCGACCTGAGCGGCGTCGACAAAACCGGACAGCGGGTTGTCGGGGTTCAAACCGCCTTCAGACCGAGGCGGGCAAACAGCCCGTCATCGCGATCGACGTCCGGGTTGCCCGTGGTCAGCAGGTGGTCGCCGTAGAACATCGAGTTGGCGCCGGCCAGGAAACACAGAGCCTGCAACTCGTCGCTCATTTCCTGACGCCCGGCCGACAGACGCACCCAAGAACGCGGCATGGCGATGCGGGCAGCGGCGATGGTCCGCACGAACTCGAAGGGATCGAGACGCGGTTTGTCGGCCAGCGGCGTTCCCGGAATCGGCACGAGGTTGTTGATCGGCACCGACTCCGGCGGCGTCGGCAGATTGGCCAGTTGCACGATCAGTGCCGCCCGGTTCTTGCGCGATTCGCCCATGCCGATGATGCCGCCCGAACAGACGTTGATGCCGGCATCGCGCACTTGGTCGAGCGTATCCAGACGGTCGTCGTGGGTGTGCGACTTGATCACCTGACCGTAGAATTCCTTGTCGGTATCGAGATTGTGGTTGTAGTAATCGAGACCGGCTTCCTTCAGCTTCTCGGCCTGGCCTTCCTTGAGCATGCCGAGCGTCACGCAGGTCTGCATGCCGAGCGCCTTGACCTCGCGCACCATCGCCAGCACCTTATCGAGGTCGTTGTCCTTGGGGCCGCGCCAGGCAGCGCCCATGCAGAAACGCGATGCGCCCTTTTCCTTCGCCGTCTTCGCTGCGGCCACCACCTCGTCGAGCGGCATCAGGCGCTCGCGTTCGAGATCGGTGTCGTAACGCGCCGATTGCGAACAGTAGCTGCAGTCCTCCGAACAACCGCCGGTCTTGACGGAGAGCAAGGTCGAGCGTTGAATGGCATTGGCATCGAAATTCTCGCGATGCACCTGCTGGGCACGGAAAACCAGATCCATCAGCGGCATGTCGTAAAGCGCCAAGACCTCGTCTATCGTCCAGCGATGAACCGGGGTCGTCTGGGCACAGGAGGCGGAAACGGAGAGGGCACTGGATTGCATGAAAAACCTTACAAAAAGTCCTGTTAAATCAACAGCAAACGCTGACGGTAATTATGAATTATCCGAGACGCCGGCGAGGAAGTCAATTTTACCCGAGTCTCCGGCATTCGACCCGATGCGTGCATGGCAAGGCCTGTTGCCGAACAATTGCCTGCTTTGCGCCGGCCTCGCCGGCAACGCCTTGCTATGCCCCGATTGTCAGGACGATTTGCCGGCACTGCCGGCAAAACAATGCCCCTGCTGCGGCGAACAGACCACGCATGGCGAGCGCTGCGGCGCCTGTCTGCAGCAGGCGCCGCACTTCGCCGGGGTGTACGCCCTGTACCGCTACGCCTTCCCGCTCGACCGACTGATCCAGGCCCTCAAGTACCAGCACCGGCTGCCGCTCGCCGCCTGGTTCGGCAGCCGGCTGGCCGAACTTGTCCCGGCCGGCGAGCACGACCGGATCATCCCCTTGCCGCTGCATCCGTCCCGGCTACGCGAACGTGGTTTCAATCAGGCCATGGAAATCGCCCGCACGCTCGGCCGCTGCCTGAATCTTCCGGTTGACCGCGACAGCCTGCAGCGCTGCCGGGCCACGCCGCCTCAGGCCGGGCTGCCGCTCAAGGACAGACATGGCAACGTGCGTGGCGCCTTCGCTTGTGGCAGCGACCTGAGCGGCTGCCGCATCCTGCTGGTGGACGACGTCCTGACCAGCGGCGCCACCACCGACGAGTGCGCCCGCGTCCTCGCCCTGCATGGCGCGACCAGCATCCACGTCGCCGTCGTCGGGCGTGCGCTGAAGGGCTGAATCCGTGCTTTAATCGCCAGCTTCGTCCAAACCGTCAACACCGTGTTCGCCGTCGTCCTCTACCAGCCCGAAATTCCGCCCAACACCGGCAACATCATCCGCATGTGCGCCAACACCGGGGCCGAACTCCATCTCGTCGAACCCCTCGGTTTCGACCTCAGCGACAAGCATCTGCGTCGTGCCGGGCTGGATTATCACGAGTACGCGCGCATCGTCCGCCACACCGACTGGCAGGCTTGTCAGACGGCACTGGCGCCGCGCCGCATGTTTGCGATGACCACCCGGGGCAGTCGCAATCTCTATTCCGTTGATTTCCGCGACGACGACGTCTTCGTTTTCGGTCAGGAAACGGCCGGACTGCCGCCCGACATCCGCGATGCCTTTCCAGCCGATTGCCGGCTGCGGCTACCGATGCGGGCCGGCCAGCGCAGCCTCAACCTGTCGAATGCGGCGGCGGTGACGATTTTCGAGGCCTGGCGGCAGATCGGTTTCCCCGACGCCGTCTAGGCCGGAAGATCAGGCCAGCTCTTCCTTGGGATCGCGGGCCATCAGTTGTTCGACGGCTGCTGCTGCCGTCAGGCGACCATCGAGGACCGCCGCGACCGCCGCGCTGATCGGCATGTCGATATCGAGTTCGCGAGCCAGGCGGTCGGTTTCACGCGCCGTATACACCCCCTCGGCAACATGCCCGAGGGCCGCCAGCACTTCGGCAAGCGTCTGCCCACGGGCCAGCCCCAAACCGACGCGACGATTGCGCGACAAGTCGCCGGTGCAGGTCAGGATCAGGTCGCCCATGCCGGCCAGCCCCATGAAGGTTTCACGCTGCCCGCCGAGCGCCACGCCGAGTCGGGCGATTTCGGCCAGACCGCGGGTGATCAGTGCGGCACGCGAATTGAGTCCGAGGCCCAGACCATCGCAGACACCGGTCGCGATGGCCAGCACGTTCTTCACCGCACCACCGACCTCGACGCCGATCAGGTCATCGTTGGCGTAGATGCGCAGACGGTTGCTGTGGAGCGCCCGTGCCGTTTCGCGGGCGAAGCGCGGATCGTTGGCCGCCAGCGCCACCGCGGTCGGCTGGGCGGCAGCCACTTCCTCGGCAAAACTCGGACCGGACAGGGCGCCGCAAACCGCATCGTCGCCCAGCACTTCGGCAACGACCTGATGCGGCAGCTTGCCGGTTTCTGCCTCGAAGCCCTTGCACACCCACAACAGCGGCGTCCGGCAGGAGAGCGCCTTGAGCCGTTCGAGCGTCGGTCGCAGACCGGCAATCGGCGTGGCAATGATGAGCAGTTCGGCCTGGGCGACCGCCGCCGCAAAATCGGTAGACACCACAATGCTGTCCGGCAAACGATAGCCCGGCAGGAAACGACGATTCTCGCGCGTCGCCTCGATTTCCTCGGCGACGTCGGTTTCGCGCGACCACAAGGTCACCGCATGGCTGTCGGCAAAGGCAATCGACAGCGCGCTACCCCAGGCCCCTGCGCCAATCAAGGTCAGTTTCATGCGCCCCAGACCTGTGTGCTGCGGACGAAACCAGTGGCGCCATCGCGGTGGCGCACCTTCACCCAGCCCGGCGCGGCCGGTGCCAGGTAATCGACAACCAGCCATTTATCCAGACTGGCGACCACCGGCGCATCGTCGCGATCCGCCTGGCGCAGTTCGCCACGCGCAGCGATGACCATCACGGTGCGCCGCTCGGCCAATTGCGCGGCTTCGATCCAGGCCAGCGTGCCTTCGGCATCGCGCACCTTGAACCAGCCTTCCAGGCGGACAACAACCTCAACCGGCGTCTGCGCGCGGATGAGGTAGAGCTTTTTCGCCATTTGCGACGGCGCGTCGTAAAGAATGGCCGCCGGCCCCACGACCGAACGGTAATCGCTGGCCATTGCCGGCAAGGCAAACAGCAGCGCACACAGGGCGGGAAACAGGCGGCGCATGGTCTGGCCTTACTGCAGCGGGGTGTCGGGCGCCGGCTGCTGCTCCTGCAGGCGCTGCATGTACATCGCCTCGAAATTCACCGGCTGCAGGACGATGGGCTGGAAACCGGCGCGCGTCACGGCGTCGGAAACCGCTTCGCGGGCATACGGGAACAGCACGTTCGGGCAGGCGATGGAAACCAGCGGCTCCAGTTGTTCTTCCGGCACGTTGAGGATGCGGAAGATGCCGGCCTGGCCGACTTCGACCAGGAACACGGTCTTTTCACCGATGGCGGCGGTCACCGTCACGGTCAGGACGACTTCGAAGGTCCCTTCGCCGACGCTGCGGCCGGTCGAATTGAGCTGAACCGTCACCTGCGGCGCTTCCTGCTCCAGGAAAATTTCCGGTGCATTCGGTACTTCGACCGACAGATCCTTGATGTAAAGCTTCTCGATGCCGAAAACCGGCTGTTCGTTGTTCTGTTCCATGTTTCTCTTTCTGGTGATTGATCAGGTCAGGCTTCGCCGGCCAGCAGGGGCAACAGCCTGCCGGCGGCATCGAGCGCATGGAGGTCGTCACAACCGCCGACATGCGTCTCGCCAATGAAGATTTGCGGCACGGTGCGCCGCCCGGTTTTCTGCATCATCTCGTCCCGACGCTCCGGGTCGAGATCAACCCGGATTTCCTCGATCTCGCTGACCCCGCGCGCACTCAGCAGACGCTTGGCGCGTACGCAGTAAGGACAGACTTCGGTGGTGTACATCCGGACCGGCTGGTTCATTTCTTCTTGCTTCCCTTGTGCAGCGGGTAGCTGGCGGCATTCCAGGCGTCGACGCCGCCACTCAGGTTGTAGAGCTTCTCGAAACCCTTCTGCTTGAGCTCGCGACAGGCCTTGTTCGAGCGCATGCCGGCGGCACAGCAGACGATCAGCGGCTTGTCCTTGAACTTCTCGATTTCGTGCAGCCGATCCAGCAGCTTGCCCCCCGGAATGTTGATCGCATCCGGAATATGTCCGCCGGCGAACTCGCTGCTCTCGCGCACGTCGAGCACCCGGGCATCCTCGCGGTTGATCAGCAGGGTTGCCTCACCCGGATTGACGGCGGTGCCGACCGGACGGAAGAACATCGGCCACAGCAGACCGAGGCCGCTGATGATGACGATAGAAACGAGCAGGATGTTCTGGTTGATGAAATCCATCGGCATTACTTAACTCTCCACACCACAAAAAACTTCGCGCATCATGCCGACGAGCTGCAGGGTGCGCTGATCGCCCACCCGATAGAAAACACGATTGGCGTCCTTGCGCGTCAGCAGCACGCCCTTTTCGCGCAGGATGGCCAGATGCTGGGAAATATTGCTCTGCGAGGTGCCTACCTGCTCGACAATGTCCTGCACGCACGCCTCCTGGTCGCCGACCACACACAGTATCTTCAGGCGCAACGGGTGGGCGATCGCCTTCAGCGCGCGCGCAGCCATTTCGATGTGTTCCTGCTTGTCGATCAGATTGAAGGAAGGAGCGTCCAAGATAAAACCCCAGATTGGTTGAACGGTTGATTATAGAATAAGCCCTGCCTTTCATAGAACCGATTCCAGAATTTCCCTGATGCCCCACCTTCCAGTCGGCATGGCTGCCGATTCGGCCGCTTCCCTCCCGCGACTGCTGCTCGCTTGCGTGCTTCTGCTGGCCTGCGCCGTCGGCGACGTGCATGCCCAACGCGCGGCCAGCGCTCCCGAAGTCGCGGAAAAACGCGCCGATCTCGACGAACTGCGCAACCGGATCGAATCCCTGCGCAAGGAACTGTCTTCCAGTGAGGGCAGCCGGGCCGACGCCGCCGACCGCCTGCGCGAATCGGAACGCCAGATTTCCCGCCTGCAGCGCAAGCTGCATGAACTTGGCCAGCAACGCGGACAACTGCAAAACCAGCTTCAGGCGCTCGAAGCGCAGTCGGCGGCGCTCGGCGCAACGCTCAACCAGCAGCAGCAGCAACTGGAAAAGCTGCTCTACCGCCAATACCTGCGCGGCAACCCGGACTCGCTGCAATTGCTGCTCAACGGCGACGACCCGAATCAGCTGGCGCGCGACCTCCATTACCTTTCCGCCATCGCTACCGCCCGCGCCGAGATGATGGGCGAGATCCGCAACACCATCCGGCAGAAGGAACGCCTGGCAGCCAGCACGCGCGAGCGAACGACAGAATTGGCAGCGGTCGAAAACGAACAGAAGCAGAATCACGCCGAACTGGAAAAACAACGCCAGGAGCGCAAGGCACTGCACGCCGAGATATCCGACAAGGTCCGCGCCCAGCGCCGTGAGATCGGTGCCCTGCAGCGCGACGAGAAACGCATGACCCAACTGGTCGAACGCCTGTCGCGCATTCTCGCCCAACAAGCCGCCAAGGCCGCGGAAGATGAGCGTCGGCGCCGCCAGGCGGCGGCCGAAGCCGCCCGCCGCCCGCAAACCGCCTCGCCGGGAACGCGCGAGCCGGCGCCGCCGGCCCAGGCCAGCGGGGCGGAAAATCGTTACGAACCGGTTGCCAACGACGGCAGCTTCGCCAAGTTGCGCGGCACGCTGCGTCTGCCGGTACGCGGCACGGTCATCGGCCGCTTCGGCGCCCCCCGCGACGGCGGCGGCCAGTGGCGCGGGCTGTTCATCCGCACTGACACCGGCAGCCCGGTCAAGGCCGTTGCCAACGGCCGCGTCGTCTTCTCGGAATGGATGCGCGGCTTCGGCAACCTGCTGATCGTCGACCACGGCGACGCCTACCTGTCGATCTACGGCAACAACGATTCGCTGCTCAAGCAGGTCGGCCAGGCCGTCAAGGGGGGTGAAACCATCGCCACCGTCGGCAATACCGGAGGCAATCCGGAATCCGGTTTATACTTTGAAATCCGCCACAAAGGGCAACCGATCGACCCCATGAGATGGGCCAGTCTGAAATGAGCAAATTCAAAACCTTGAGTCTTACCGTCGGCGCCTTCGTTGCCGGCGCCCTGATCACGCTGCAGCTGCCGGCCTTCGCCGAGAAGGAAGCGCGTGCCGGCCTGCCGATCGAAGACCTGCGCACCTTCGCCGAGGTTTACAGCGCGATCAAACAGGGTTACGTCGAGCCGGTCGATGACAAGAAGATGATCGCCAACGCGATCTCCGGCCTGTTGTCCAATCTCGACCCGCACTCCGCCTACCTCGATGCCGACTCGTTCAAGGATCTGCAGGTCGGCACCCAGGGGGAATTCGGCGGCCTCGGCATCGAAGTCGGCATGGAAGACGGCCTGGTCAAGGTCGTCTCGCCGATCGAGGACACGCCCGCCTACCGGGCCGGCGTCAAGGCCGGCGACCTGATCTTCAAGCTCGACGACACCCCGGTCAAGGGTCTGAGCCTGTCCGATGCGGTCAAGAAGATGCGCGGCAAACCCAAGACTGCGATCCGCCTGAGCATCCTGCGTAAAGGCGAGAGCAAGCCGCTGGAAATCACGCTGGTCCGCGAAGTCATCAAGGTCCAGAGCGTCAAGTCGAAGATCGTCGAACCCGGCTACGCCTGGGTCCGCATCACCCAGTTCCAGGAAGCCACGGTACCCGACCTGGCCAAGCATCTGAGCAATGTTTACAAGGAAGGCGACCTCAAGGGCCTGGTGCTCGACCTGCGCAACGATCCGGGCGGCCTGCTCCACGGTGCCATTGGCGTTTCCGCCGCCTTCCTGCCGCCGGACACCAAGGTCGTGTCGACCGACGGCCGCACCCCGGACGCCAAACAGGAGTTCCTCGCCCGTCCGCGCGATTACCTGCGCGGCACCCGCGAAGATCCGCTGCGCAACCTGCCGGTCGGCGTCAAGAAAGTCCCAATGGTGGTACTGGTCAATGGCGGCTCGGCCTCGGCCTCGGAAATCGTCGCCGGTGCGCTGCAGGATCACAAGCGTGCGGCCATCGTCGGCACCCAGACCTTCGGCAAGGGTTCCGTCCAGTCGGTCCTGCCGCTGCCTAACAACACCGCGATCAAGCTGACCACGGCCCGTTATTACACGCCGGCAGGCCGCTCGATCCAGGCCAAGGGCATCACCCCGGACATCGTCGTCGAGGAAAGTCCCAACGGCAGCAGTTCCGCACGCGTCCGCGAAGCCGACCTGGAGCGCCATCTTGAGGACAAGCAGGAAGCCGGCAAGGATGAAAGCAAGCTGGCACCGGCCAAGCCGGCCGGCAAGCAAGACAAGGAAGAAGCCGACGAAATGCCGGCCCGCCTGGAATACGCCGGCAAGAACGACTACCAGTTCCAGCAGGCACTGAATATCCTCAAGGGCCTGCAGATCATGCAGGCCAAGTAAGGATCAGGTATCCGAGCGGGGAGGGATGATGGGCAACAACGCAGACCTCAGAAAAAAAAGGGAGATCCTGTTCTCCAAGTTTCCGCCAGGCCAGGTGCCGGAGGCGGCGGACGACCTGAAGAACATGGACGAAATCGACGTCGAGCCGAAGTACGAGAAGCGCGCGCTCGGCGTCGAGTACGAACTGACCCAGCACACACTGGCCGAGCTGGAAGACCATCTGGAAGACAAGGGTTACCACCTCGACAATACCTTGATGAGCAAGCTGACACGCGCGCTTATCCATTACGTCGAGGAAACCCAGCTGCACAACATGGTCGTTCCCGAGAAACGCCTCAAACCGTCGCCCGAAGGCGCTTACGTTCAAGCCTGGGAACACCGCCCGCACGGCGACCACGACGACACGCCGCCGGAATGGCGCGAGTATAAGTGACCGACGAGCAACTGCTCCGCTACAGCCGGCACATCCTGCTTGACGCCCTCGGCATCGAGGGACAGCAGCGCATTCTCGACACCCACGCCTTGATCGTCGGCGCCGGCGGTCTCGGCTCGCCGGCAGCGCTTTATCTTGCCTCGGGCGGCATCGGCAGGATCACGCTGGTCGATGATGATGCGGTCGACCTGACCAACCTGCAACGCCAGATCATCCACACCGAGGCTCGTGTCGGCATGGCCAAGGCCGAATCCGGCCGGCTGACGCTGGCCGCGCTGAATCCCACGATCGAAGTCGTTTCGCTACAACAGCGCCTGGCCGGCGCCGAGCTCGACGCGCTGGTTGCCAGCGCCGACATCGTCCTCGACTGCACCGACAATTTCGCCACCCGCCACGCCATCAACCGCGCCTGCGTGCATCACCGCAAGCCACTGGTGTCCGGCGCCGCCATCCGCTTCGACGGCCAGGTCAGCGTCTACGACCTGGCCCGTGACGACGCCCCGTGCTACCACTGCCTGTTTCCCGAAGGCGACGATGTCGAGGAAGTCCGCTGTGCGGTGATGGGCGTGTTCGCCCCGCTGACCGGCATCGTCGGCACGATGCAGGCGGCCGAAGCACTGAAGCTCGCCGCCGGCATCGGTGAATCGCTGAGTGGCCGCCTGCTGCTGCTCGACGCCCTGAACATGGAATGGCGGACCGTGAAGTTCCGCCGCGACCCCGACTGCGCGGTCTGCGCGCCTAACTCGGCCGTGCGATCAGGCGAATATCTGCGCCAATCTGCCGCAGATCGAGAATCTTCAGCGCCTGCTTGTCGGCTAGCGTCGTCAGCGCCGGCAGGCTGAACAAGCCGGCCGCGTCGTCGCCGATCAGGCAGGGCGCGAGGTAGAAGACGAATTCGTCGACCAGGCCTTCGCGCAGCAAAGAGCCGTTGAGTTTGCTGCCGGCTTCGGCATGCACCTCGTTGATGCCGCGCCGACCCAGTTCCTGCAACAGCGCCGCCAGGTCGACCTTGCCCCGGGGATTGGGCAGGAAAACGATTTCAGCACCGGCGGCGCGCAGCCGCGCAGCCCGCTCCGCGTCATCGACCGCAGCAAAGATCAGCGTTCCGCCGCCGGCCAGGATCTTCGCCGTCGGCGGCGTTTCCAGGCGGCTATCGACCACCACCCGGAGCGGTTGGCGCGGGGTGTCGACGTCACGCACGTTCAGGCCGGGGTCGTCGTCACGGACGGTACCGACCCCGGTCAGCACGGCACAGGCACGCGCCCGCCAGCGATGACCGTCGCGGCGCGCATCCGGTCCGGTGATCCACTGGCTGACGCCGTTGTTCAGCGCCGTCTTGCCGTCCAGACTGGCCGCCGCCTTGAGCCGCAACCATGGCCGACCACGGGTCATGCGCGAGACGAAGCCGATGTTCAGCTCACGTGCCTCGCTTTCCAGCAGGCCGCTGGCCGTCTCTATCCCGGCCGCCTGCAGCAGGGTCAGACCGCGCCCTGCAACCAGCGGATTGGGGTCTTCCATCGCCGCGACGACGCGGCTTACGCCGGCAGCGATCAGCGCTTCCGCACACGGCGGCGTACGCCCGTGGTGGCTGCAGGGTTCCAGCGTGACGTAGGCGGTGGCGCCACGCGCCCGCTCGCCGGCGGCACGTAAAGCATGGACTTCGGCATGCGGCTCGCCCGCCTTCTCGTGCCAGCCTTCGCCGACGATTTCACCCGCGCGGACCAGCACGCAACCGACGCGCGGATTGGGCGAGGTCGTCCACAGGCCGTGTTCGGCCAGTTGCAGCGCCCGCGCCATCATGCTGCGGTCGAGGGCCGAAAAACTCATTTCTTGCGGGAAACCGGCGAGACTTCCTTGATCGCCTTGGAAAAGGCGTCGACGTCCTCGAAATTGCGATAGACGGAGGCAAAGCGGATGTAGGCAACCTTGTCGAGCTTCTTCAGCTCGCGCATCACCAGTTCGCCCAGTTGCTGCGTGCTGACCTCGCGCTCGCCGGCGGTCAGCAGCTTTTCCTCGATGTCGGCAATCGCCGCGTCGACCGATTCGATCGACACCGGCCGCTTGCGCAGCGCCAGTTCGAGACTGGCCCGCAACTTGGCACGGCTGAAGTCGGCGCGCAGGCCGTTCTTCTTGACCACCTGCGGCAACTGGATTTCGGCCCGTTCGTAGGTGGTGAAACGC
>OGCL01000507.1_pt1 | contig 41297 bp, 41 predicted proteins | sample 1570041 | NCBI WGS metagenome assembly OGCL01 (sample SAMN06266162, study PRJEB24511) | hot springs metagenome | isolation source: Hot spring water | place: South Africa: Limpopo | collected 2015-06-22 | reverse complement strand
TATCGCCTTGTTTTTTAACTTAGGGGTTAGTATAATCTAACGCCCTCTTGGAGGTGCACTTTTTCATGTTAACATTGTGAGCGGAGCGAAGCAATCTTGCCTTTTCTGATTCAGATTGCCACGAACCCTACGGGTTCTCGAGATGACCTGTAAATCAATAGGTTTATGATCCTATCGCTATTTTGGGGGTAACAACAAAGGTGAAGCTAGTGAAAAGGGTTAACTCTATCATCAATTGCCAAATTTCTTGGCTTAAATTCTCAAGGCATTTTGAAAATTCTTACACAATTTTAAACTATTAATTAAGTTTCAAAAGATTTTTAACAGCGTAAAGATTTAAACAACAGAAACGATTGATTTCTCCACAACATCCAGAAGTTCTACGAGGCTTTTTTCGCTTATACACAAAGGGGGCATAAGAACAACTACATTGCCGAGTGGTCTTATAATCACTCCCATCTCTCTTGCCTTATATGTGACCTTCCAAGCCATTTTAGCCTCTAAAGGATAAGGTTCTTTAGTGTTCTTATCTTTTACAAGCTCAATACCGGTCATAAATCCTTTATTTCTAACATCACCAACATTAGATAATTCTGCAATCTTTCGGAGTCTTTCAGTTAGAATCGAATTTTTAGGTTGCAGAGCAGCGAGGGTCATGTCTTTATCAAACAATTCCAAATTTGCCAAAGCGGCAGAACACGCAAGTGGATTGCCTGTATATGAGTGACCGTGAAAAAAAGTTTTTAGTTCCTTGAATTCACCTAAAAAGGCATCAAAGATTTCTTGACTGCAAAGCGTTGCAGCAAGAGGCAGATATCCATTGGTTATGCCTTTTGATAGGCAAAGTAAATCAGGAATTATGCCTGCATGCTCGCAAGCAAACATCTTGCCAGTCCTTCCAAATCCTGTTGCGACTTCGTCAGCTATCATGAGGACATTGTACTTGTCACAAAGTTCCCTCACCCCGCTCAAATATATTTCAGGATAAACAATCATGCCTCCAGCCCCTTGAACTATTGGTTCTACGATAATCGCTGCAATCTCCTGTGAATTTTCTATTAATATCTCTTCCATTATTTTGAGGCATTTTAGACTACATTCTGGATAAGTCATCCCGAATTCGCACCTGTAGCAATATGGAGAAGGAGCTTTGAATGTCCTGAATAAAAGAGGTTCAAAGATATTATGAAAGATTTCTATACCACCAACGCTAACAGCGCCTATAGTGTCTCCGTGATAAGCGTTCTTAAGTGAAATAAAGGAGTTCTTACCCTTAATGCCTATGTGAGACCAATATTGAAAAGCCATTTTGAGGGCAATTTCAACAGATGTTGAGCCGTTATCTGAATAAAAAACCTTTGTTAATTTCTTGTTAGAGTATGAAAAAGATTGTTCAGCGATAGCAATTAATTTCTCTGCAAGTTTTATAGAGGGAACATTGCTAAGACCGAGAAGTGTTGAATGGGCAATCTTATCTAGTTGTTCCCTGACAGCAGCATCTACTTCTTCTCTTCTATGCCCATGTATATTCACCCATAAAGAAGAGACTCCATCGAGATACCACTTTCCATAAATATCCTTTAAAAAACATCCCTTGCCTTCAGTAATTATTAAAGGCTTTTCTTCAAGCCATTCTTTCATTTGCGTGAAGGGATGCCAGATAAAGCTCTTGTCTGATACTTCGAGGTGTCTTATTTCATCGGAGTAACTCATAAACATTTATTTTTTGAGGGTTTCCATAAATCTATTAAAATCGAAGACACTGTTGAATAACTCTTTGGCCTTCTGGATCTTGCCCTTTTCCCTTATTCTAGTTTTTGAAAGTATATTTTCGATCTTATCAACAGCCGTAAATGTATCATCTTGAACAGCAATTATCGGAACACCCTTAGAACGAGCTCTTTCCAAAACAAACTCATTAGTATAAAGTCCACCAGTCAATATAAGGCATTTGGTGGATGTCTCGATAGCAGCAATCTGTATATCGGCTCTATTGGCGCCTGTTATAACTGCTTTATCCGGGACCTTGCTGAAATATCGCAGTGCATTATCAACGTCCATAGCCCCTATCAGGAAATTGTCTATGAATTCATCGAGCTTTTCTTCCCCGCAAAGAATCCCTCCATTTAAAGCCTCTATAACATGTCTGATTGTCACGGACTCAAGAAATTTATCTTTGGGAAAGACGCCTAAAATCTTTACCCCCCTGTCTTCCATGAATGGTCTGACCGATTCATTGACGTAAGACAGTATATTTAGCGGAACCTTGTTAAATACCCCACCGATAAACTTATCACCAGTCAGTCTTTGCATGCCATATATTGAGTCCATAGAGATGATACCCCTCCAAGACTCGACCATAATCACAGAGGCCTTCATGCTCTTTATCATAGAGATTGAATCTATATCAAGCATCGCTCCTTCGAGCAAATCCGCAGGACCACTGATAACAAGAAAGTCTTTATTTTTTATTGAATTGAAAGCCTTCATTATTTGTTTTTTTGGGCTTTTAGATTTATCCTTGAACTGCAATATTTGTGTCTCGTAGCTCAAGGTAAAAGGTGAGATTACATTCATTGATTCGGGTAATGAGAGGGCTTTTTTTATGAAAATCGCATCGGCATCAAAGAAATCGTCTCCCTTTTTAACAGGGGTTTTGCTGATAGGTTTCATATAACCAACGCTGTATCCAAGCTCCATCAACTTTGAGATAATTCCGATAGCTATAAAATTCTTGCCGGTATATCCTCTGTTTGATGCTATAAATATAGGTATCATAATCCCTCCGTTGTAATGGATATTTTAAAAAAATATGTTCTCAATAGGCGCCCTCACCTTTAAGCACAACACCTATTGTCTTGAAAAGTATAACAATATCGAGCCATAAGCTCCAATTTCTTACATACCATGAATCAATTGCAATTCTATAACTATAACCCAAATCGCTTCTGCCAGAAATCTGCCATAGTCCGGTGATGCCCGGAGGAACATAAAAACACAATTCAGCAGCATCTTTATAATGTGTATCTATCTCCTCCTGCATGACAGGCCTTGGACCAACAAGGCTCATCTCCCCTCTGATAACATTTAGCAACTGTGGAAGTTCATCCAGAGATGTTTTTCTCAAGAAAGCCCCGATTTTGGTAACCCTCGGGTCATTTTTAAGTTTTCGGTGAGTTTCCCACTCTTTTTTCAAATTTTCATCTATTTTGAGCAGTTTTGCAAGTCTTTCCTCTGCGTCAGGATACATCGTCCTGAATTTATAAATTTTAAAGTTTCTACCATTCTTGCCGACCCGGCACTGGGTAAATATAGGACTGCCACGCGAGCTAAACATAATAGCCAAATAGATAGCAAGCATTGGTAGCAGAGTGATAATTAATATTACTGAGCCTATCAAAAGATCAAAAGCCCTTTTAAGAAAAATGTTATAGGGACGCAATAGATTGCTTTTTATCTCGAGAGATAAAATCTGCTCCTGAAAGAAATGGTGCAGTTGCGTCCCTATCATCGGAATGCTCTTCATATCGGGTATAAGCAATATCCTTTCGACCTTCAGGTGAATTCTGTTGATTAGTTCCTCTATCTTATCCTTTTCTGTGTCAGGAAGCGCAATAAAAATATCAGAAACGCCGGACATGGATAGATAGCGTTCAAGGTGCTCAATTCCATTGTGAATCTTGACTCCGTCTATGATTCTGCCATTAGCCGGGTTGTCATCAATAAAACCTACGACTTCATAACCATGGTGAGGCTCTCTTCTTAATGCCTTCAAGGTAATCCTCCCAAGTTCACCGGAGCCTACTATCAAGGCCTTTCTTTTAAATAAGCCATATCTTCGCAGGTTCTTCTTTAGATTTATACGAATAACTGGAAGCAGTGGAAATGCCAGAATGCCAGAAAGAATGAGCAGGCTTCTTGAAACCTCTCCACTGATTTTCCCTATGAAGACAACAGCAAAACTGCCGACGCTTGCAAAAAATGCAACCTTCCATAGGGAAGCCAGTTCATCCCAGAAAGAGAATTTTTTGGTATAGAGACCTTCATAATAGAGGAAAAAAAACCATAAGCCTGCTATCCATAAAATATGGTTAAAATTCATTGTCGTTATCTCAGGCAATTGCTCGGCAAAAAATGAAGGGACAATAAATTTTCTTATTAAAAAGGCTATGCCGAAAATGACAGAAATGGCGAATGCATCAATTATGATTAAAAGAAATGTTTCGATATATTTTATTCTATTTTTCATTGCAGAATGTCTGTATATTTTCAGCAAGAAAAAACTCAAGCGCTTTTTCCCATGACGCTATCGTTATTCCCTTTATGCTCATAAGCGGTGACCATAAGGGTCTTCTTGCCTTTGAAGGATATTCTGTATGTGATACTGGAATAATTTCACCTTTAATATCTGCCAAATCAGAGATTGTTTTAGCAAATTCAAACCATGAACAATAGCCATCATTCACTATATGGTATAAACCGTTAGGTCTTTTTTCAGAAATCATTCTCCAGATTTCTTGAGCCAAATTGTATGTGCATGTTGGCGACATATAAATATCATTAACAACCTTCATGGTCTGATTTTTTAGGAGTCTGCCCAGCACCGTATAAACGAAGTTTCCACCTTTGCCGCTTGCCCCTGATTTTCCATACAGACTTGCAGTCCTGATAATATAAGCATTGTGGGCATAATTTTTAACAAACAATTCCCCAGCAAATTTTGACAAGCCATAGGTATTAAGTGGATTGGGAATATCATCTTCGTTATAGGGGATTGGAGCTTTCATCCCGTCAAATACATAATCAGTGCTTATATGCGTGATAAGTGTTCCTGTTTTATTGCAGGCTTCAACCAGATTTTTCACCCCGACTGCATTAATCCTGAATGCCTCATCGGCATTATCTTCTGCGTCATCAACCCTGACATATGCCGCTGTATTTATTAATACATCTGGTTTTTGTTCACTTATAACTGATAACGTTTTATCCCTGTCTGTTATATCGAGGCTCTCTTTATCATATGGTAAAATTTCGACATGCTCAGGCCTAGTTCTGATTAAATCATGTCCCAGTTGTCCATTGGCGCCTGTCAATAAGATTCTCAATATATTTTGCCACCTATTTTCGTATTTTTGGTCTATTAATATTACTTTGCAATGGGCTTATGCCTCTTATATCTATCCTTGAGCAGAGTCAAAAATTCTTCCATCTCATTTTTTTTGTTTAATAGCCAATCCCTGTTGTCGAGATACCATGCGACGGTTTTTCTGAGACCATCCTCAAAGGAAACCGATGGAAACCAACCGAACTCAGATTGAATCTTGGTTGTATCAACGGCGTATCTGAAATCGTGCCCAGGCCTATCGGGAACAAAGTCAATCATATCTTCTTTTTTATCCATTAGCTTTAATAGCAATCTGACAACATCAATATTTCTCCATTCATCATTGCTGCCTATATTATATATCTCGCCTATAGAACCTCTCTCTAGAACCTGAAAGATTGCATCTACGCAATCCTCAACAAAAAGCCATGTGCGAATATTTTCCCCTTTTCCATATACAGGGAGTTTTTCGCCCATGAGCAATTTTGCAATAAAAAGAGGTATCAGCTTTTCGGGATACTGCCATTGTCCATAATTGTTCGAAGGCCTGACAACGATAACAGGCAGACCATATGTCCTGTAATATGCCCTCGCAAACATATCTGCTGATGCCTTGCTCGCAGAGTATGGTGAGTTTGGAAGCAGGGGATCGGTCTCCTTAAATTTTATAGAGTCACCGGAACTCAGTTCTCCATAAACCTCGTCAGTAGAAATATGTATAAAACGTTTAATTCCATATTTAAGCGATAATTCAAGGAGGCATGTAGTGCCAACGACATTTGTTTGGGTAAAAGCATCCGGATTAATAATGCTCCTGTCAACATGTGTTTCAGCAGCAAAATGCACGACTGCAGCGAAGCCTTCTTTTTTGAATAAATCTTCAACGGAAGGGCGGTCTGTAATATCGTGATGATAGAACCTCATTCCATTTGCTCCTTCAATCCTTCTAAAATCTCCGGCATAGGTCAGCTTGTCCAAAACAGCGATGGCTAAGCCTTTGCTTGCTGCAAGCCTTACAAAGGCACTACCTATAAATCCTGCACCCCCAGTAACAAGAATCTTCATTTCTTTTCACCATAAATAAAATTATTTTCAGCGTCTTTCAACAAGGGATGCCCCTTGTCCTTATCTGACAGGATGGGATCTTCCATATTCCAGTTTATGCCTATTTGAGGGTCATTCCAGATAATCCCTCTATCCAATGAAGGCTCATATTCCTCCGTGTTTTTGTAGAGAACCTCTGTGCCATCTTCAAGGGATAAAAAACCATGGGCAAACCCCTCAGGTATCCAGAGCATGAGACCATTTTCCCTTGAGAGAATCTCTGATACCCATCTGCCAAAAAAAGGAGAACCCTTTCTGATATCAACTGCTACATCCAATATAGTGCCTCTTAAGACCCTTACAAGTTTCCCCTGTGCACTTGGGTTAAGCTGGTAATGAAGCCCTCTTAAAACACCTTTTTTTGAAAAGGAGAGATTGTCTTGAACAAATGGTTTGTATATTCCAGCTTTGGCAAATTCAGAGAATTTATAGGTTTCCAGGAAAAAACCTCTTGCATCTGAAAAAAGTTTAGGGTTTATTAGGACAACATCAGGTATCTCGAGTCTCCTGAAATCAAATGGCATGATTGACCCCTGTATCATCTTTAAGGATTTTCATAAGATATTCACCATAGCCACTCTTCATGAGAGGCTTTATTATTGCGAAGAGTTTTTCCCTATCTATATACCCCATTCTATAAGCAATTTCCTCTATACAACCGATTTTATGCCCCTGTCTTTTTTCGACTATTGCGATAAACTCGCTTGCCGAAAGCATTGATTCGTGAGTCCCTGTATCGAGCCAAGCAAACCCTCTGCCCAGGAGATTAACTTTCAATTTGCCCATTTTGAGGTATTCGAGGTTCAGATCCGTTATCTCAAGTTCACCCCTTGTAGATGGCGTGATTTTCTTTGCTATTGAAACAACCTCGCTGTCGTAAAAATAAAGCCCTGTCTGGGCAAAATTTGATTTAGGAACGGAGGGCTTTTCTTCGATAGATATAACCCTTCCCTTTTTATCTAATTCAATTACCCCATATCTCTGAGGGTCTTTCACATAGTAGCCGAAGATAACCGCTCCACCGCTTTTTTCGACCTCTTTTCTTGATTTTATTAGTATCTCTGTAAGTCCATGTCCGAAAAAGATATTGTCTCCCAGAATGAGACATGCGGTATCGTTTTTTATGAAGCCTTCGCCCACTATAAAGGCATCCGCTATACCCCTTGGTTCTGATTGAACAACGTAAGAAAAGCTGATGCCCAAACTTGAGCCGTCTTTAAACATTTTTTGAAATCTTGGTGTATCTTCAGGGGTTGAGATAATCAAAATGTCCTTTATACCAGCGAGCATTAAAGTTGAGATAGGATGGTATATAAGCGGCTTATCGTATATAGGGAGAAGCTGTTTGCATACCCCCAAAGTGGCAGGATAAAGCCGCGTCCCGCTTCCTCCTGCCAATATTATACCCTTCATATTGCCTCCTGTTCGTTCATTTGAATATCTATGCAGAAATCTTTACAAGTAGGGTAGCCTGCTTCGAAATTTACAGATGATCTCGTGCATTGTGCCAACTGCCTTAAAGATCCAAACAAACCGCTGAAATTCTTAAATAGAGATTTCTACATTAAGGTTCTACTATTACAATTATTTAAGAAAAGCAGTATTCCCTACAGAATAAATTTTAGTATTATGGCATAGAAATACGCGAAAGATTAATTTAATCTCTATAACTCAATATTATAAAGCATTTTAATCTATAAAATCTTAACATGGGATTACCCCCAAATATTGAAAACACTTATTTTTAAAACGAATTCTTAATTAAATATTAAGTTTAAGATTCTTAGTATTAAAAAGTCGAAGGGTCTTCAGGCGGGAGACTGTCCTCGTCAAAAGGCATTATACCGAGCTCAACCATTAACCGTTCAAACTTCTCGACTAAAGGTTTATAATCAAATTCTCGTATCTCTTCAACTAATGCTCTATTTATAATCTCGTCAAATTCATTGAAATTGAAGGAGCCATCAACTATTTTTGAGCGGACTAAGATTTCATATATTGTTTTGTCGTCATTAAGGTTTTCACCTTCGTTTATTAAAAGCTTCTGCTTACTGGATGCTAATACAGTCTGTAATTCAAGAGCAGCACAAAGGGCATCATATAGTGTTACAAGCCCCGCTGAGATTTTACCCTGTCTGAGCCTTCTTTTACCGCCCCTGATATGGAGCTTAGCCCTTAGTAGTAAACCATCTTCAAGAGGCATACTTTTTTCTTCCATTAAACCAGCATGCGGCATTTATAATTTTAACTCAACAGGGGCAGAAATTAGAATATTTTTAAAATAAATCACTCTGTAAATAATTTAATCATTTTTACTATGCTGATTGTAAAAATGATAGTTTTTTCTTAAAATTAAATCAAAAACTGAGCAAACAACTGGACAAAATTATTATGTCAATATTGCTGTTGACTATTTGCTAATTTTGAATTACAATTAGGTAATAATTATTTTAATCAAAACTCCTTTGGAGTTTTTAGCAAATCATAAGGAGGCAGTCATGTCTAAGACAGAAAAAAATCTCAAAGAGGCATTCGCTGGAGAATCGCAGGCTAACAGAAAGTATCTCGCCTTTGCTAAAAAGGCTGAGGAAGAAGGGTATAAAGCGGTTGCAAAGCTTTTTAAAGCTGCTGCTGAGGCTGAAACAATACATGCGCATAACCACCTGCGAGAGCTGAAAGGAATCAATAGCACAAAAGAAAATCTTCAGGAGGCAATCAGCGGTGAATCTTATGAGTTCCAAAAGATGTATCCTCAAATGATTGCGGAAGCTGAGGCTGAAGGTAACGATTCTGCAAAAAGAAGCTTTGATTTTGCAAATGAAGTTGAAAAGATTCACGCTGCTCTTTATCAAAAAGCCCTCGATAATCTGGGCAAAAATCCAGATGTTGATTACTATGTTTGTCAGGTATGCGGCAATACCGTTGAGAATGCGCCGCCTGATGAATGTCCAGTTTGTGGAGCTAAAAAACAAGCATTCAAGAAAGTTGAGTAAACTTTTCTCTTTTTCTGCATTTGTATAAACATTTTGTTACGAATGTCTCTTTGTCTCTTCGACAAGCTCAGCGTTATATTGCCATAAGTCATCGATAAAGGCATAGTCGCAAGCTTGAAGATACAATGTGAAATTCGAGTTCTAGAAGCAGATTTATATTTTAAGGAGGAAATATGAAAAGGATAGTGGTCATACTTTTAGTTGCATTGCTTGCTTTTCCAGCTATACTGTATGCACAGGTTGCTAAAAAAAAGGCAGTCCCGCCCCTTAGTCCGCAAACATCTGCCTGTATTAACTGTCACAAGATTTACTCTCCTGGTATAGTCGAGGATTGGAAAAAAAGCCTTCATGCAGTAACAACTCCTTCCATGGCTATGAAAAAGAAGGCTGAAGAAAAGAGGCTGACTGCTACAAGTATTCCTGATAACATTGCAAATGTGGCAGTAGGCTGTTATGAATGTCATAGTCTTAATTCAGCAAAGCACAAAGATAATTTTACCCACTTTGGGAATAAGATTAATGTCGTGGTTTCTCCGTCTGACTGTGCAACGTGCCACACAACTGAGGCCAAACAATTCTCAGGCAGCAAAAAGGCTCATGCTGTAGGAAATCTGACGAAGAATCCAGTCTTCCACGGGCTGCTTGAGACTGTTATTAGCAAAAAAAAGATTGAGAATGGCAAAATTGTCCAACTCCAATCAACTCCTTCCACCCAGCAGGAAACCTGTTTTAGCTGTCATGGGACAGATGTGAAGGTAGAGGGATTGAAAGATGTTGACTCTCCAATTGGCAAGGTTAAGGTTCCTGCTCTTACTAATTGGCCAAATCAGGGCGTGGGCAGGCTCAACCCCGATGGGAGTATGGGCTCGTGCTCATCATGCCACCCAAGACATAGTTTTTCCATTGAAATTGCCCGCAAGCCATACACCTGCGCCCAATGCCATTTAGACCCCGATGTGCCTGCATGGAATGTCTATAAGGAAAGCAAGCACGGCAATATCTTTTTCTCCAAGTATCACGAGTGGGATTTCAAAGCGGTGCCATGGAAAATCGGCAAAGACTTTCAATCACCGACCTGCGCAGCCTGCCACAACAGCAAGCTCGCTACGCCAGATGGTAAAATCGTTGCAGAAAGGACTCATGATTTTGGAGCCAGATTGTGGGTAAGGCTTTTCGGGCTTGTATATTCTCATCCTCAACCTATACACGGAGATACTTCTACAATAAAAAATAAAGATGGATTACCTTTGCCAACGGCTTTCACGGGCGAAGTTGCTACTGCTGGTCTTATAAGCAAGGATGAGCAAGCTAAAAGGCAGAAAGCTATGGAAGGTATTTGTAAAAACTGTCATAGTTCACATTGGACATCCAACCATTTTGTGAAAATGGACAATACCATTAAAGAAGCTGACAGCATGACTCTGTCTGCAACTCTATTACTCCTTGAGGCATGGAAGAATAATCTTGCGGAAGGTCTAATTCATGGAAAAAATCCCTTTGACGATGCAATTGAACAGATGTGGATCAGGCAATGGTTGTTCTACGGAAACTCCATAAAATACGCTTCAGCTATGACAGGTGCTCCAGACTACGCAACTTTTAAGAACGGGTGGTGGAATCTTACAGAGAATCTCCAGAACATGTCTGACTGGATAGAGTTTAAGAAAACTTCAAAAAAGGGTGAAAAGAAATGAAAGTTCTTGCATTTTACGGCAGCCCCAGACTGCATGGCAATACTGATTTATTATTAGATGAAGCATTGAAGCCTATTAAAGAAGCAGGGCATGAGATTATATCGTTCAGACTAAACACTATGAATATCAAACCCTGTCAGAATTGTGGGGGCTGCGAAAAAACAGGCGAATGTGTTATAAAGGACGAAATGACAGATATTTATAAGGCTATCAGGGAGGCAGATAGGGTTATTATCGCCTCCCCTATCTTTTTCTTCGCCTTGAGCGCTCAAACAAAGATAATGATTGACCGCTGTCAGGCGCTCTGGTGTGAAAAATATTTGCTCAAAAAAACTATTCCTGAAGGCTCTTACGGGAGAAAAGGGCTTCTGCTATTGGCAGGCGGTATGAAAAGGGACATCGGAATTAAGTGTTCTGAAAACACCGCAAAGGCTTTTTTTAGAACAATAAGCGTTCCCTCTCATGAAACATTAGGGTATCTTGAGGTAGATGCAAAAGGAGATATCGTCAAACATCCTACAGCATTAACGGATGCTTATAACGCGGGGAAAAGGCTGGTTGAATTATAAAAATTCCTAAACAGCCCTTCCTGTCAATATTTTTAGGTAAATTTTGGAGGTATTACAATGCCTAAAATACCCGAACAATACAAGTATATTCAGAAAAGCTTTAAAGAGTTTCATAAAGCAGTTCAGAAATTGGGAAAGGCAGCTCGAGAGGCAGGTCCAATTGATGCAAAAACCTCGCATCTAATTCAACTGGCTGCCGCTTCCGCGATAAGGTCTGAAGGCTCTGTTCATTCTCATACGAGGCGCGCCCTTGAGGCAGGTGCTACACCTGATGAAATTCGTCATGCCATTATACTTTTGGCGAGCACAATAGGTTTTCCCACTATTTCTGCTGCTTTGAGTTGGGCAGAGGAGATTATTGAAAAGGAAAGAAAGTGATTGATTTATAGTCCTCCCAGGTATATTCAGTTCTTTCCTTCTTTTGGTTGTGATAGAGAGTGCAAATTCTGTTTCAACAAGGACATAATCCCTAACAGGGTGGCTGCCCCTGATGAATTTGCCTTTATGCTCCAAAGAATGGCGAAGGGGGGAATTTTTGAACTGGATATACTGGGCGGTGAACCGACCCTTTATCCCCATCTTGAACATCTCGTTGACACTGCATTAGGAAACAAGATTAAAGTCTTTCTTAGTTCAAATGGCTTAGATACAAATCTTTTAATACGTATCTTGGGCAAAAATCATAACAGAAATTTTCTAAATATCGGGATATCTCTGAATGATAGTGAGCTTTCAGATGAGCTATATGATTTCATATCTTTTGAGAAGCCTTTTATAAAGTCCGTCGTTACAAAAGATAGAGTTCTGCCTGAATCTGCGAAATTAATATTGCAAAATCCCGAAATCACTTACTATCTCCTATTTATGGATGCCCTTACAAAGGCAGACTTAGACATTTCTTTTCCCTTCCCCGAATTTTTCAGGATATTTGAAGAGATCAGAAAGAGATTCAAAAATATAAAACCCATCTATTGCGAAGGCTTTCTCTCATCAACAAGCACAGCGCAATACAGATGTCCTGCCGGCACTGCCAAAATCTCCGTTATGCCCGATGGTTCCGTCTATCCCTGTTATCTTTTTTTTAGACATGAGAATTACCGATTAGGAAATATCCTGCACGATGATTTAAGGAAAATCCTACAAAACCCAATTCTCGATTTTTTCAGAGAATTTAAAGTCAATAAATGCCCTTCAACTGATTGCAGGTTTCATAACAAGTGTCATGGAGGCTGTCCTGCCGTCAGTCTGTTGATAACCGGTGATATCGAATCTCCTGACCCAAGATGCTTATCAAAAAATTTTTAAAAATTCCTTAATTTGGCGATAGAAAATGGTGATACCCTTATATCCAACCTCCCCTTGCGGGTAGCCAAATCAGTTATTTTGCCACCCTCTTCCCTCACTGGAGAGGGAACTTTGAAACCCTCCATCGCTGATTTTGGGTGCCGTTTTGATCTTATTGACTTGGTATTGTTTTTTTGTTCTGCCTCTGAAATCACTTCAAAAGCTTGCAACTTATCAATCCTAAATAGTAAGTTAAAAATATGGATACTGTAGAAATAATATAAATGGCAATAAGTGACTTTTGAGATAAACAAATTTTTTTCCCCAATAAATATAAAATCAGCAGGTTTTTTAAAGATGAAGGTGTGCGAGATATTTGCAAGCATTCAAGGGGAGTCAACATATGCAGGACTTCCTTGTGTGTTTGTTAGGATGACGGGTTGCAATCTACGATGCTCATACTGCGACACTGCTTATGCATATGAAGAAGGAATAGAAATGTCGGGGGATGAAATATTTAAAGAGATCAAAAAACATGGAATCAATCTCGTTGAAATAACTGGAGGTGAGCCGCTCCTTCAAAGGCCTCAAATAGGCTTTTTGATAGACCGTTTGATACAAAGTGGTTTTAAAGTCTTAATAGAAACGAACGGGAGTATAAGCATCAGGGATATTAATCCTGCTGCTGTTGTAATTATGGATATAAAAACACCTAACAGCGGAATGCATGAAAAATTTTTTATCGGCAATTTAGATTACTTAAAACCCAAAGATGAAGTTAAATTGATTCTTACAGATAGAAGGGATTATGAATGGGCTAAAGAAATAATCCTTCAGCATGATTTAATAAGCAGGTGCAAGGTTTTGATGTCCCCTGCTTACGGCATTTTATCTCCTGAGACACTATCAGAATGGATAATTGCCGATAGACTGAAGGTAAGGCTGAATCTCCAGTTACATAAATATATCTTTGGTTCTGAACGAAGGGGTGTTTGAAGATTCAAATCTAGAGATAGGATAGCGATAGGATGATAAACCTGTTGATTTACTGGTTATTGCGAGAACACGTAGGGTTCTTGGCAATCTTATCAGAAAAGGCGAGATTGCTTCACATTCGACAGGCTCAGGACAGACCCCTTCGCCTCGTTTTAAGCTACAATGATAGCTTTTCATCTCTATTTTTCGGTATCGCTTAAACAATTTGACCACACTATTGAATTGGTGTATCCTTAAATATTATGTTTAAACTAAGATTTCTCACATCTGGCGAGTCTCATGGAAAAGGTTTGATCGGGATTTTGGAAGGCATCCCGGCAGGGCTTAGCGTTTCTTCTGATGATATAAACAAAGAATTAGCCCGCAGGCAGAAAGGCTATGGCAGAGGCGGAAGGATGAAAATAGAGTCAGACCGTGCTGAGATTATCTCAGGCATCAGATGGGGTAAGACGATAGGCTCTCCGATAGCCCTTTTTATAGAAAATAAAGATTGGAAAAACTGGCAAAAAGGGATGTCAGTAGATATGGAGAATGCAGGCTCAATAGAACCTGTTACAAGGCCTAGACCAGGTCACGCAGATTTGCCGGGAGTGCTTAAATATGGTCATTCGGACATTAGAAATGTTCTCGAACGCTCAAGCGCGAGAGAGACCGCAATGCGAGTGGCTCTTGGAGCTATTGCAAAAAGATTTCTGTTGGAGTTTGGCATTAGTATTGGCAGTTATGTTATCCGGATTGGAACTGTAAGATATGAGATTCCGAAACCTGTGAGGGATAAGTCTGAATTTGAAGATTTATTCAAAAGGGCGGAGGAATCCGAGGTTAGATGCCCCGACAGCGAAGTCTCGACTAAAATGAAGCATTTGATAGACGATACAATGAGCAGGGGCGATACTCTTGGCGGCGTATTTGAGATTGTTGTATTGGGACTGCCTCACGGAATCGGCAGTTATATCCATTGGGATAAAAGGCTTGAAGCCCGATTATCATATGCAATAATGGGAATCCAAGCCATAAAAGCTGTTGAGATAGGAGATGGTTTTGGCATGGCTGAAAAACTTGGTTCTGAGGGTATGGATGAGATTTTCTATGATCCCGAGGAAGGTCGTTTTTACAGAAAAACTAATCATGCAGGAGGGATAGAAGGAGGCATGACCAACGGTATGCCTGTCATTATACGAGCTGCTATGAAGCCTATACCAACGCTCAGAAAGCCTTTAAGATCAGTCGATATAATTACAAAAGAACCTTTCGAGGCTGCTTATGAGAGGTCTGATATCTGTGCTGTTCCTGCTGCCTCAGTCGTATCTGAAGCCGTTGTTGCCCTTGTTATAACAGATTCCTTTTTGGAAAAATTCGGCGGTGATAGCATAAAAGAGACGGAAAATAATTACAAATCTTACTTAAAATATCTGGAAGGGCTTTGAGGTAGATTGATGATTAAGCATATCATAAAAATATTTATGCTCGCACTTTTTTTGCCATTTTTTCTTTCCTCAGATATCTTCTCTTCAACAAATAAAGAAGGTTTGGAATTTGAAAATTCTATGGTTTACAGCCTTTATGAAGGCAAAAGAAGCCTTGATAGAGGCGAGTATGACAAGGCAGTCTCTCTGCTGTCTGTATCTTATGAAAAATTCCCTTTGCTTGCCGATTACGCTTTATACTGGAGGGCTGAAGCATATGAGAAAAATGGCAATATTGAAGGCGCAATTGTTGACTTAAACCTTTTGACCCAGAAATTTACCAACTCGCCTCTTTACAGAAGCTCTCGCAAAAAAGAAGTTCAGCTAAATATTAAAATACAGACTCCAACCGCCTTCCTACTGCTTAAAAAATATGTAAACGACTATCCGGAAGAAATGGATATGAAATTTAAGTATGCTGCTGCCCTCAAAGACAGGGGAGAAATTAAAGAGGCAAAAAGTATTTTTAAAGAAATTTTTCTGTCCAATTCTTCTCTCTCCAACCAGGCCTATGGAGAGTTGTCTTCTGCAGATATTACTAAAGGAGATCTGCTTAAAAAAGGCGAGAATCTTAACAGGGCGTTTCTTTTTAAAGAGTCTGAGAAGTATTTCAGAAAGGCGTTGAGCATGAAGGGCATTGAACTAAAAAACGAGATATTAAAGGGTCTCGCAGATTCTCTATTCAGGCAGAAGAGATATAAAGAATCCGCTGATTTATACAAAAAAATACATAATCAATACTGGCATGCGAGGTCTTTATTAAGAACAGGGGAGTTAAGCGCCTTTGAGTCTGAACTGTCAAACCTCAAAAAAAGCCCCGATTCCAGAATAGGAAATCTCCTGATATCCTATGGAAATAGAAAAAGAAGAGCCGGCGACAGCGAGACAGCCTTTAAAATATTTAGCCATGTCTCATCTCATCACCCCTCATTGAAGGAAGAGGCTCTTTGGGCTAAGGGCTGGACTTATTACATGGTGAGGGATTACGACAACGCCCACAAAATATTTACTCAACTTCAGGCTTCCTATCCTGATGCCAGATATGCCTATTGGAGGTCGCGCACAGGAGCACTCATTGGCAACGCCGTATCAGTCAGGATATCCACAAAGAGCGATTTCAACGAGAGGGATTATTATACTATGCTTAATATTTTAAATGGCAACGAGAAGATACCTCAGGCTATAAGTTATGCCCCAAAAATTGCCTTTACATCTACTCCCATGCAAAGGGTTGATATCCTTAGAAAAATAGGGTTCAAAAAAGAAGCCATTCAAGAACTCCTTCACTTATCGAGGAAAAACCTCGACCATAATGAGCGAATACAGATAAGCCTTCAGTTAAAAGATCTTGGAAATTATAAGATGTCCATTAATCTTTTATCCAAGGGGCTGTATAGATCAGACCTGCATGAGCTTTTTTACCCGCTTGCATTCTGGAGCGAGATTCAGGAAGCTGCCAGCCTCAATAATATTGACCCTTATCTTGTAATTTCGGTGATGAGAGAAGAGTCAAGGTTTGATGAAGAGGCAAGATCAGTTGCTGGCGCTTTGGGACTGATGCAATTGATGCCTCAGACGGCAGCAAGACTTATAAAGGAAATGAACTCAAATAAAAATAACTTAAACCTTTATAACCCAAAGGTTAATATAATAATTGGTGTCTATTATCTTAAAAATCTCTTAAAGGAATTCAATTCTCTGCCCGCTGCCGTCGCTGCATATAATGCAGGCGAGCATGTTGTTAGGGAATGGCTGAAAAGCACCGCTTACAAATCTGCAGATGAGTTTATAGAGGATATACCTTATGATGAGACGAGAAATTATGTTAAAAAGGTCATAGTAAGCTATCTGCAATATCAAAGAATAAATAGCGCCATCGATTCTTCAGCCGCTTTAAAGACAATCTTAAGTTTTTAGTTTTTTAATTATCTCGGGCAAGTGAGACATCAAATCTGGATGCAGCCTTGTCAAAAACAGCTTTAGCCCCTTGATATCCATCTTAAGGTCTTCTATCTCTTTTTTGTGTTCCTGAAGCTTGCTGATCTTTTCTGTGAGGGTTTTAAGCTCCTTTTCTAAAAGCGAGATTTTTTCCTGCAAAATAATAATGTCTCTCATCTTTATACCCCTCTATTTTCTTCTCTGTGCCCTTGTCTTTCTTGATAATTTTTTATGTTTATGCTTGCGCATTTTCTTTTTACGCCATTTTACGACATTCCCCACATCATCACCTCCTCCTATATGGCATGGGCGTATGGAAGCCCTTATATTTATTTAATAAACTGTTGTAACTTTTCTTACAGAGGCTGCCTCCATAAAAGCCTCAAGTTGAAGTTCTGTAACGGTAGATTCAGTTCCGTCATATGGAATGCTTATGCATGGTATATCATAGTCCTTGCTCACTACCTTCAATAAAGCGGTTACGATGGTCCCAGGCATACACCCAAAAGGCATGACGTTGATGATACCACAACAGCCCCTCATAATGAAATCAATTGCTTTGCCAATGCTCAGAATGGTCTCGCCTTCGAATGAATCGTGCACATACGGAGAAGCCATCCTGAGTAAATCTTTTGTCTTAGGCTCTGAAAGAGTCTTGAGAAAACCCTTAAATGGTTTAGAAACTGTATGTTCAATCCTGGATTGCATAAACTTTTTAATATTGAATGCAATGATAGCAGAGGTGTCTATTTTTGACAATGCCTTTCTTTCAGCAAGGAAATTGACATAATAGATCCATTCTTCCATTGGGGCTAAATACGCCTCTCCGCCAAGGGCTTCAATCTTTCTTACAAGATCTTCATTGGAGAATACGTGAGACCTGACAAAAATCTCACCCACAATCCCTATAAGAGGCTTCTTTTCACCGTGCTTGGGAAGATTATCAAAATCTCTCTTTAAATCTTCCATAACTGGTGGTAGGTTCTTATACGAATCGATAAGGGTGTTATAAATTCTTTCGAGATAGTGTTTATACAATGCATCTGCAGAACCTGATTCAATTTCGTATGGCCTTGTCTCATGGAGGCATTTATAAAGGAGGTCATACGCCACCACACCAGCCCATGCGGTTTTCGTGAATTCATTGCCTTTGCCGTTCTGGACAAAATTATTTGAGTGCTGTTCAGGCGCAAGGATAATAACATCTTCATATCCAAGCTTTTTCAGTATAATTCTCTGGATGACATTGTATTGTCCAAATCTGCAAGGACCTGCAGCAGTTGGCATAAGAAAAGCCATTTTTGAAGGCTCCATCCCAGCAGTTTCAATTTTCTTGATGATGTCGCCAGTAGTCACAGTGCAGGGATAGCATTCCTTGCCGGATAAATATCTCTTCCCAATATCTACAGACTCTTTGTCAGACATCGGAAGCACTTCGGATTTAATACCGCATTTGTTATAGGCGGCGGCAATGGCAAAGGCATGGTCAACCATTCTAGGGATAAAAATAGTCCTTTTTTGCGCTGGCGAGGATTTATGTGGTTTGTCGTCAGTAGCAGCAATTACAGTTTTCTGAGCACTCGATCGTTTGCCATGGATGCTGTCCAGAAATGCCTCGCAGCGTGTCATCGCTCCTGCGTCAGCGCTATGTTCATCTATTTCGATATGAAGGAAAGGCTTATCGCCTAATTCCTCTCTGAAATATTTGAGTATGAAGGAATCAGGGCCACAGGAAAAATTCCCTATATATATCGGGTAAAGATTCCCTTCCTTGCTCATAATTCTGGCTGCCCTAAGTATCCTCTGACCTGCCCTCCAGTACATGTTAGGCCATTTGTCGTAGAGATTAATCGTATCAAGAGGCAGAAAGTCTAAAGGAATTGCAAGCACATTGAGATTGCCGATTTTTTTCGGGATTTCAAGATTCATACCGGGGTCAAAGGCATTATAGCTCCGTCCTGTAATAACTATCAGTGGATTTTTGGTATTTGCATTTTCACTCAGAACTTCCAAGCCTTTAGTTTTAATGGCTTTAGTAAAATTGTCCTGAGCTTTCTGTGCAATATCCATAGCCCTTTCAATATCATTTCTTGAAAAGTCGTATCTATCGAAAACCCTTTTAAGCTCTTTGCTAATGAAGGTTTGTCCACGGCTAAAGTCTATAATTGGCGATGCAGTATGAATGTCTTTAGTTATGGATTTTGTAACGTATGGAATTGTCTGGACATAGGGACATGCAAGGCTGCGCTGATATTCATCGCCGTCCCTGCTCGTGTTAATTGAACTGGGGATGAAGAGTTCATCCACCCCTTCATCTACCAGATATTTTATATGGCCATGAGCTACCTTTACAGGAAAACATGCCTCGGAGAATATATTTTCGAGCCCGAGATTCTTTATATGTTTATTAGTTTTAAGAGACAAGAGCACCTCAAAACCAAGTTCCCACAGGAGTGTTGACCAGTATGGCAGATAGTCATGCATGAAAAATATATATGGCACTCCTATTTTAGCTATCTTAGGCTTTCCAGACTCTTTTGTGAGGTATCTCAAGTGGTCTTTCCAGAGCATTTCTTCCCTGAATGCAAAGAGGTCTGGTAACTGAGATTTTTGTGAACGTCTGACATCGTATTTTTCGCACCTGCCACCGTAAAAGAGATTTCCTTCCTCACCTTCTACTTTCACTTTGTTGATCTCACATACGTTAGGACAACCATTGCATTCGAAGGAGTTTATCTCGTAAGGCTTATTAGAGAGCCCAAAACCCTTGAAGGAAGTGCGGGGATTGCCCTTCTCTTTCATATATCTCATAGCTATTAGTGCCATGCCGATAGCGCCTGTAACATCGTGATTTGGCGGAACAGTAATATTCCTCCCGAGATATTTTTCAAATGCCGCTACTACTGATTTATTAAATGCTACGCCGCCCTGAAAGAATATGTTTTTGCCTATACGCTTGCCGGCTACTACTCTGTTGATATAATTCTGAACGATAGAGTATGCGAGCCCTGCAAGGAGATTGTCTTTGTCAGCCCCCTTTTGCAGGTTAGCCATAAGGGAGTTTTCCATAAAAACTGTGCATCTCTCCCCAAGCCTGCAAGGGGCTTTTGCTGCAAAGGCCTTTTCGGCAAACTCGCCTTTTATCGAGATGTCAAGTTTTTCAGCCTGTTCCTCAAGAAATGAACCTGTTCCTGCTGCACATGCCTTATTCATTTCGAAATCAACAATCATCCCATCATCTATCGATATATACTTAGAGTCCTGTCCGCCTATCTCAAAAATAGTATCCACAGCGGGGTTGATATAAATGGCGGCAGTTGCCTGCGCTGTAATCTCATTTTTGACTATATCGGCTCCTACATAGTCAGCTATCATGTATCTGCCAGAACCTGTTGTGCCTACACCGCATATCTCAACATTCTCACCAATCTCACCATATACATCTCTCATACCCTGTTTAACTGCGTCAATTGGTCTGCCAGCGGTCATCAAATAACTCTTGGTTAAGAGATTGCCTTCTTCGTCAATAACCGCAAGGTTTGTGCTGATAGAGCCTATATCTATGCCAAGGTATGCCTTGATTTTTGGGGTTGATAAGGATTGATTATAAACCTTTCGCTCTTCATCGCCCTTGTGTCTCTCAAAAAATTTGTCTCCGTCACAGATTAAAGATTTATGGGCAAAATCGGAATACTTTTGCGTGGAAAGAAAAGACTCAAGAAGTTGGAGGTCAAAATCATTCTCGATACCATCATCCATATTTTTGTAAACAGCCCCTATAGCTCCCATAAAGAGATAGTCAGGTGGTATGAAAAGCTCATCGAGTTCAAAAACCTCTCTGAAAGCCCGCACCATACCTTTATTGGCGGCAACGCCACCCTGAAAAGAGACCGGGGAGATAAGGTCTCTGCCTTTAGCAATCGCTCCCTTGAAATTTCTTGCAACGGCAAAACAGAGCCCGGCAACAATGTCTTCGAGAGGAGTGGCTATCTGTTGGAGGTGTATCATATCCGACTTGGCAAACACACTGCACCTGCCGGCGATTTTTGAGGGTCTCTCAGACTGTTCGGCTATCCTGCTGAAATCTTCAATCGACAGCCTGAGTCTTTCGGCTTGCTGTTCAAGGAATGAGCCTGTCCCAGCAGCACATACCGAGTTCATAGAAAAGTCTTTTATTCTGCCACTTTCCATTAATATCAGCTTTGAGTCTTCTCCGCCGATCTCTATGATAGTCTTGATATGTGGGAATAATTTTTTGACTGAGTATGACTGCGAGACAATCTCGTTGACAGGCTTAATTTTCAGGATAGATGCAATTAATTTGCCGGCAGAGCCGGTTATCGAGAGAGACGCCTCTGGAACCCTTTTCTGGATTTGTTTTAACAGCGCAAGGGCTGTTTTAACGGCATGACCATAATGCCTTTGATAGAATTCTTCTAATTTATAACCTTTGTCATCAAGAACAACAAGTTTGACTGATACAGAGCCTGCATCAAGTCCTATAAATTTCATCGTTATGCCCCCATAAATTTAAAATTCCACTCAAATTTAGCGATAGGATCATAACCCTATTGATTTATAGGTCATTGCAAGAACACGTAGCGTTCGTGGCAATCTCATCAGAAAAAGGTAAGATTGCTTTCACTTCAACAGATTTAGGACAGGCACCTTCGCTTCACTCTGGGTCGCAATGACAGTTTTCTATGTCTATTTTTCGGTCCTATCTATCTTCTTTAATTTTGTATAGCTTTTTAGTTCCATCGCTGAATTTTAACCTTCAGCAAGGTTATGTAATAGTATAACACTTCAGCCTAAAAAGCAAAAAATAAAAAAGTGTAATAGAGGTAAAAGAACTAAATATTAAAATACCTTACACTTTTTGAAACGGAAATCTCGAAATATTAAATCATAAATGCTATGCACCACCCACAATCCCCATCCACCATTCACTATCTACTATCCACCATCCACTATTATACCTCCGCCTATGACGGTATCATTCTCATAAAAGACTGCACTCTGACCAGGGGCAGGTGCCCACTGCGGTTTGTCAAATGTTATCCTAACCGTATCTTTGTCAATTAGTTCTATCAATCCAGGCTCATCCTTCATCATAGACCTGATCTTGACAGTTGCCCTGAATGCTCCATTCTTACATATGAGCCAGTTAATGTCTCTTGCCATAATTTGACTACGCATCGCCATTTCCTTATTCCCAATATACACTGCATTTTGCTCCGTATCGATTTTAGTGACATAGCTGGGTCTGCCTGTTGCAAATCCTATTCTCTTTCTCTGCCCTATCGTAAAAAGATGTATTCCCTTATGAACACCGAGCACCCTGCCGGTTTCAGCGTCTATAACTGCCCCGGTTTTTGGCTCAATAATGCCGCCGATAAAGTTATGATACCCCATTTCATCAATGAAACAGATTTCCTGACTCTCGCTTCTTTTAGCAGCAGGAAGGTTAAGTTTTTTAGCTAATTCTCTGGTTTCAGATTTAGTATTTTTGCCTAATGGGAAAATGAGTCGTTTAATGGTTTCTTGAGTAAGACAATAAAGCACGTAAGACTGGTCTTTTTTGGGGTCAACCCCTTTTGTCAGTGAAAAGACATCTCCTGTTCGCTCAACGTTGGCGTAATGACCTGTAGCAATGAAATCAGCGCTTCTGTTGTCGGCAAGTTTAAGCAGGTGTGGAAACTTTATGTGTTTATTGCAGAGTATGCATGGATTTGGGGTGCAGCCTTTTGCATATGAATCCACAAAGGGTTCTATTACTTTATTGATGAATTCATCTCTCAGATCAATGACGGAATGTCTAATGCCAATAATTTCGGCAGTCTTTTTGGCATCATTCAACGCTTCTATTGAACAGCAAGGTGATTTTGAAAATTCTTTTAGACTTCGCGCTTCAAAGAGTCTAAAACTCACTCCTTCAACTTCTAATCCTTGTTTTTTTAACATGAAAGCGGCGATTGATGAATCAACCCCGCCGCTCATGCCAACTATAATTCTGGGTGACATAATCAAAGAATCAATTTTTCGCTAAAACAATTGTTCAAATTCTATAAATCATAACGCCGTTTTTTAATGCTTTATTATATCACGCTGAACAAATTTACATCTCCTGAGAATTGTATTTTATGTAAGATATCGTATGGAAAAAGCTTTACTTTTGATGTAGAATGAATAAAACAATTTTTTCACTCGGAGTGAACTTTAAATATTGAAATACAACAATTTAAATAATCTTAATTTTTGCTACTGAAAAAAACTATAATAGAACTGGCAGGATAATCCATTTCATCAGAGGGGGCTATATGTATTGGGAAGCAGTCAGTGAGTGTATGAGCAGGGACGAGCTTGAACAGCTTCAGCTTGAAAGATTACAGGCTACTATTCTAAGGGTTTATATGAATGTGCCTTTTTACAGGAAGAAGTTTGAAGAACTTGCAATTGACCCTGACAGTTTCCGTTCGCTAAATGACCTTAGCAAACTGCCGTTTACTACTAAAGATGACCTGCGGGACAACTATCCTTATGGTTTTTTTGCAGTTCCCCTAAGAGAGGTGGTAAGGCTTCAGGCGTCATCGGGCACAACAGGAAAGCCAACTGTTGTGGGCTATACGAGAAATGACATTAAGATATGGTCAAACCTTACTGCCAGGATACTGACATCTGGCGGTATTTCCCAGAGCGACATTGTTCAAATCGCATTTGACTATGGACTGTTTACAGGCGCTTTTGGGTTGCATTATGGTGCTGAACGTATCGGGGCTTCGGTTATCCCAATTTCGAGCGGCAATGCAAGGAGGCAGGTGAAGATAATGCAGGATTTCAAAACGACAGCACTGGTTTGCACCCCCGGCTTTGCTTTGATGATGGCTGATACTATACAAGAGTTGGGCATAAATGTTAATTCTCTTTCTCTTAAATACGGACTATGCGGCGCAGAACAATGGTCTGAATCCATGAGAAATGAAATTCAGGAAAAATTAAAGATTATTTGCACAGATAACTATGGTTTAAGCGAAGTGATGGGTCCAGGAGTTGCGGGAGAGTGCATCGAAAGAAAAGGTCTCCACATCAATGAAGATCACTTTCTTGTTGAGATAATAGACCCGGAAACTTTGCAGCCTGTTCCTGTTGGCAGCGTTGGAGAACTTGTCATAACGACCCTTACAAGAGAGGCTAACCCTATAATCAGGTTCAGGACGAGGGATCTGACAAGCTTAATCTCTGAGCCTTGCCCCTGCGGACGAACTTCCAGAAGAATGACCAGAGTTATCGGCAGAACGGATGATATGATAAAGGTAAAGGGGATAAATATCTTCCCATCACAGATAGAGGCAGTTCTATTTGAGATAGAGGGAACAGAGCCCCATTACCAGCTGATAGTTGACAGGAAAGGCTCGGAGGATGAATTAAAAGTGCTTGTAGAGGTTTCTGAATCAATGTTCTTTGACCAGATGAAGAAACAGAGAGAACTTGTTGAGTTAATCAGGAAAAGGCTTTTCAATGAAATTGGGATATCCCTCGATGTAAAGCTGGTTGAGAAAAAAACCCTTCAACAATCTGAAGGAAAGGTTAAAAAGGTTATAGATTATAGAAAGAAATAAAAATGGCGGGATAGTCAACTCCCGCCATTTCTGAGATTATAAAATCAGGCTTAAACCCTTGAATCAAGCCCAAGTTTAGCCCTTTTCTGCTCGATATGATTTATCATTAGCTGTGCTGCCTTATCTGGGTCGGGTTCAACGACAAAATGCGCCCCAAATACATTTTCTAACCCATTTAGCGCCATATCGACTATATTTTTTGAGCCTGTAATAGGCGGAACAGGACCTAAGAAGGTAGTAATACCGCTTGCAACGGCATATAGCGCTATTGTAACCGCTTTTTCAGAATACCATTCGGGAGCCGATGCCGCTATCGGGAGGCTGGATATGTCTGTTCCGAGATAGTTGGCTAAGGCAGCAGCCAGAACCATAATCCTTGAGTTATCAACGCATGAACCCATATGCAGCACAGGCGGAATTCCCAAAGCTGTGCAGACTTCCTTCAATCCAGGACCAGCCAGTTTTGCAGACTCGGGCATTTTTAATCCATCCTTTGCGGTAGCTACTGCTACACACCCTGTGTCAACCACAAGGATGTCATTTGCTATAAGCTTTCTAACTACAACACGATGGGCGCTGTCCTGTTTGATTCTTGGGTTATTACAGCCGACCACACCTATAGCCCCCCTTATCTTGCCTGCTTTAATAACATCAATCAGTGGTGTGACAGTCCCACCAAGGGCTTTAACGATGGCTTCAATAGAAAATCCTGTTAATTGTTTAACAGGCATATCTGGTATCATAACGCGGTCTTTTATTCTGTTTTGGAAATTGTTTATAGCAGTTTCGACAAGGTATTCAGCTCTTTCAATAGCATTTTCAGGCGTTATCTCCACATGCTCTGCGTTTGGGAATTTTGCCTTGGCGCTTGTTGAAAACATCTTTGTATGATAACACTGGGCAACCTTTCCTAAAGAGGGCATTACGCATTGGTAATCAACTATCAATGCTTCAACAGCGCCTGTAACGAGCGCTAGTTCAGTCATAAGATGATTACCTGCCATAGGGATGCCTTTTCTCATTAATACTTCATTGCCTGTGCAGCATACACCAGCGAGATTAATACCTGCGGCTCCCTTCTCTTTTGCCATTGCTAAAAGTCTTGGATTAGTAGATGCATTAAAAATCATCTCCGAGACGACAGGATTATGTCCATGTAAAATGATGTTTACTTCGTCTTCTTTCAGGACACCAAGATTTACCTCGCTTTGTTTTGGTGTAGGCACACCGAAAAGGACATCCGATAGGTCTGTTCCAATCATAGAACCTCCCCAGCCATCGGCAAGGGCATTGCGCGCACCCTGAAGAAGGAGAGATACCCAATTATTATCAACACCCATATGAGTTCTGTGCAAAGATTCAGATGTTTCTCTGTCTATCCCTCTTGGCATAACACCGAGTTTTTGCCAGATTTCCTGTCTCTGAGCTGGTGCCCTCTTAGCCATCTTAATCGCATCCTGACGAGTTCCAAAGTCTTCCTGCATAACATACGCAAGATTTCTTGCTATCTCAAGGTCGTTTTTGCCATTAGTATCTATACCATACTCTTTTGCGAGGGTGCGCAGTTTTTCAGGCTCTTTAATGCTATAACCTTGGGCTTTACCTTCACCAACAGCCTTGAGAACCTCGATTAAATCCCTGCCGTGATCTGAGTGGGAGGCAGCGCCTGCTGCTACCATGCGGAGAAAATTGCGTGCTACCATAATATCTGCATCAGCGCCGCATACTCCAGTTTTGCCTTCAGGGTCTTTGGGATTTATCCTACATGGACCCATCATGCATATACGGCAGCTCAAGCCAGCCTCGCAAAAATTGCAGTGTTTAGCCTGAGCTTCGTATCGGTCCCAGACTATCTCAACCCCGTCTTTTCTTGCCTTGTTGATCATAGCCTGTCCATCTGTTGTTACGGTTAGATCCTTTGCCTCAAGAACTTCTTTCATTTTATTCACCTCACATTAAATTAAATGAGAAATGCCCGATGTAAAAATATATTTGGGGATGCAGTTTAAAAATATTATAGCATTTAATTGCCCAAAAATAGCGATAGGAAAAATTGTCACCCTGAGCCTGCCGAAGGGCGAGGATGGTCTTACAAATACACCCTACTTAAACTTACCAATGAAAATCCTTCTTATGCCAGCATAATCTTCTATAAACTCAATATCGCTGAAATGTGCCTTTAACGCAAGACTCAAAATATCCTCAGACTGACCAATCCCTATCTCCATAATGAGCAATCCGTTGTCTTTAAGAAACTCAGGAGACTTGCTTAAAATCCTCCTGTAAAAATCCAGACCATCCTCGCCGCCGTCAAGCGCCTCGATAGGTTCATAATCCCTTACCTCTCTCTGAAGTCCTGGAATTTCACTCCTTTTTATGTATGGCGGGTTGGAGATTATACAGTCAAATCTCATCCCCATAATTGGTTCAAATAAGTCGCCCTGCATAAAATGAACATTCGTTATTTTGTTTTCAACTCTATTATGTTCAGCATAGGCAATAGCATTGCTTAATTTATCAATGCCGTAAACAACAGCTTGCGGAAAATGCCTCCCAAGCGCGAGGGCTATACACCCGCTTCCTGTGCAGAGGTCTAAAAATAAACATTTATCTGACACCTGACCCTTGACACTTGACAACGCCTTTATCGCCTGCTCTACCAGCAGCTCCGTCTCAGGCCTTGGAATCAAAACCCCCTTTCCAACATTTATCCTGAGCCCATAAAAATCCACATGCCCGATAACATATTGAACAGGCTCCCCCTCAGAGCGTCTAAGGGCAAGGGAATCTATCTGTTTTGATATTTCATCTGATATTTCTAAGTTGCCGGAATAAAGTTCAGACTTGCTGATGTGAAGTGTTTCTGTTATAAGCATCTCAGCTTCCTTTGCAGAGTCTTCAATCCCTCTGGATGATAGAAAGGCTGAAACTTCTTTCAGCTTATCGATGGCAATCATCATAAAGCACATCAAGCTGACTTTGCGGAGCGTTCGACATATTGCGAAGAACATGCGTATATATCATTGTTGTTTCAACATTCTTGTGTCCGAGAAGTTCCTGCACTTCTCTTATATTGACTCCGTTTTGAAGCAGATGTGTAGCAAAACTGTGGCGTAATGTATGAAAAGAAGCGTGTTTTGCTATTCCAGCCTTGTTCAACCCAGTCTTTACAGCTTCCTGTATTGCGGTATCGCTGATGTGATGACGCCCAACTTTGCCGCTTCTGGAATCCACCGAAAGCTTGGACGAAGGAAAGACATATTGCCATGCCCATTCCCTGCCTGCATTCGGATATTTACAACTTAGAACATCTGGCAGAAAGACCTCTCCATATCTATCGGCATACCCTTCCCTTGCAAAGATTTAACTTCTTTTAAATGTTCTTTTAGTCTCTCTTTTACTGTAGAAGGCAGAATAGTCACTCTATCTTTATCTCCTTTCTCGCTTCTGACAAAAATAGTGTTAGCATCGAAATCTATATCCTTCACCCTAAGACTGGCAAGCTCCATAAGACGCATGCCTGTGCCATAGAGAAGCTCGGCAATTAAGAGACTCTTACCTGTCATATTGGCAAAAAGCTTTTTAACTTCATCTATAGAAAATACTACAGGAAGTTTCTGCCCTCTCTTTGCCCGTACAGCGCTCCCTAAATCAGAGGTCTCTTTGCCAAGCACATTGCGAAAAAGAAACAGAAGGGCATTAAATGCTTGATTCTGAGTGGAAGAAGATACTTTCTGTTTTATAGCAAGATGGCTCAGGAAATTTTTGAGATCCTCAGTCAAAACATCCTGTATATTTTTCCTATTCCCTGTTTGCAACGCATAGGCAAGAAAACGCTCTATCCATTGAACATATGTCCGTTCCGTGCTATATGAATAATGCTTCAGCCTTATAAGTCGTCTGGTTTCCTCGATTATTCCAGGAATATCAACAGTGGAAATCCCTGACAACACATTGCTCGTCTCACTGAGATAATGGAAATAATATAGCCTTATCGCATCGTCCGCCTGCCGGTGTTGCCAGTCAAAAATGCGCTTGTCGGATTGCAAAAAAATTAAAAATTCCATGACAACAGGCTCACGATATTCCATAGCAAGATAGCTCATGCTCCCTTGCATATTTTAAAAATCTGCTGACCCAATGGGCATAAAAGGGAGTTTTTTATCGGGCACAAGTTTCTTTTCCAGAAGGAACTTCTGAAACTCCGTAAGAACATCATTCTCAGAATTGGACAATTTTCCCATATTTTACCAACTTACCTTTTAGTCCACATTACCACAATATGCCAAGTATTGCTACTCTTTTTTCGCCTAATGTGCTACTATTATTATAATAAATGATAAAAATACCAAGTGAATATATTAAATAGACGGAAAAAAGAACGGTTCTATTTATTGACAGGGGCGACCAAAGAAGGAAGAAAATAAATAAATATAGAACCGTCCCTTTTTTTACTCTGTCTCATTTATCTTTCCGAATGGATGGTTTTTGCGTACCTTACTATCAAGGTCTATGCCCATATAAAATAATTTGTTCTGAGGTATCGTTTGGTATCCCATCATATTGAACTGCCTCCTAACAAAAGTTCTTCGCCTAAAGCCAATAATACAAAGCCATAGCCAGCCTTGAGTTTCAATTAGAAAGTCAATAGTCAAGTCTGACCCCGTCTCTTTTCCCGCCCTTTCGCTTAATTCGGATTACTAAAAAGATTGAATTTAAGATAAAAAATCCTGTATCCTGATTTTATGCCTATTTTTGTTATTCACGAGCATCACGCAAGGCATCTTCATTTCGACTTCCGTCTCGAAATGGAAGGGGTCTTAAAGTCATGGGCTGTGCCAAAGGGTCCGTCTGCTGCGCCTGCTCAAAAAAGGCTCGCTATTCTGGTGGATGACCACCCTTTGGATTATGGCTCATTTGAAGGTGTTATCGAAGAAGGTCAATATGGTGCTGGCAGGGTTGTAATCTGGGATAAGGGGGATTACAAATTAATGAATGGCAGCATTAGCAAGGGCAAACTGGAGTTTTTTCTTTATGGCGAGAAGCTCAAGGGAGCATACGTTCTATTAAGATTAAAAGGCAAAGAGAAAGAGTGGCTTCTGATAAAAAAGAATGATGAGTTTGCAGAGCCTGATTTTAAACTTAAAACGATTTTATAAAATCCTTAAAATGGCATAGTGAATTGAATCCTCAAGCCTCCAAAAAAGAAAGCGTGACGGGAATGTTCAACAACATTGCCCGTTACTACGATTTCCTGAACCATTTTCTCTCTCTTAACAGGGATGTAATATGGCGCAGAAAAGCCATTGATGAGTTAGTCTCTGATAATCCTAAAATTATTCTTGATGTGGCTACTGGAACGGCAGATCTTGCCATTGAAGCATCAAGGCTCAACCCCGACAAAATTATAGGAATTGACATCTCGGACAATATGCTCCAACTCGCAAAGGATAAAATCCAAAAAAGACAATTATCCCCGTTGATAGAAATTCAAAAGGGAGATTCTGAGAGCCTCCCCTTTCCTGATGAGTCATTCGACGCCGTTATTGTGGCATTCGGGGTCAGGAACTTTGAAGACCTTAATAAGGGGCTTGCAGAGATGTTTAGGGTGCTCAAGAAAAACGGCAGGGTGGTCATTTTAGAGTTTTCCAAGCCAAAGAGGTTTCCTTTCAAGCAGATTTTCAGTATCTATTTCAATAATATCTTACCTTTTGCAGGCAGGATAATCTCACGAGATAATCACGCATACAGATACCTGCCCGATTCAGTAAGGGCATTTCCCGATGGCAAAGATTTTTTAAATCTGCTCAACCATATTGGTTTCACATCTCTAATACAAAAACCTTTAAGTCTCGGAATATGCTCAATATATACAGGCATAAAGAAATGAAAATTAATAAGGACAATCTTGATAATTTGTTTATTTATCCCCCTATTTTTCAAGGGCTCGGCGTAAAAGGGTTCTTCACTACCAGAGCTTTAAATGGTGATTTGGCGAACCTTTCTCTACTTACAGGGTTGCCAATAACGAGTTTCTATCACCCGATCCAAAAACATACTGACAGAATATTAGTGCTTGCAGATAGCATGGATAGGAAGGTAGCTGATGCTGTCTTAACATCACGAAAAGATGTTATGGTCGGTGTAGATGTTGCTGACTGCCTGCCTATACTCCTCCATGACAGGAGGCTTAATGTAATAGGCGCGGTTCACGCTGGATGGCGGGGGACGGCAAGTATGATATTAAGAAAGACCATCTCTAAAATGGTTGAAGTGTTTAAGTCATCGCCACACGATGTTTTAATTGCTATGGGTCCAGCTATAAGAGGCTGTTGTTACGAGGTGGGTGGAGAGGTAATTGAGGCTGTTGAAAAGGCAACGGGCAGTGGGAATTACTATGAACGGAGAGCAGAGAAATTCCTTCTCGATTTGCCGTCTGCAAATATATATCAAGCCATCTCGGTTGGCATTCCAAAGTCCAATATCTGGATTTCTAAATTATGCACATTCTGCCATCCCGACAAATTTTTCTCTTACCGATATGGTAAGGGAAAAACTGGCAGACAAAGCGGTTACATCGGGGCTTTAGAATGTAAATAGGAAAAGAACTGTTGTATGTATCCATACATCTGTAACAACTCCTTTGCTTTAATCTCTTTTGCCCAAAAAAGAGGGTAATTACCGCTTCAGATAAAAATCCTTCACCAGCCCTTCCTATCCCGAAGTCGGCGATAAAACCGTGAATCTGTTGATATGTCTGTCATTCCGAGAACCTGCAGGTTTAGTAGCAATCTCATCATAAAAAATGGGATTGCTTCGCTCCACTCACCATGACAGCCTTCTGTTGCCGTGGGATATCATATCCCTGTTTTTTTGCTGTGTGTTATAATTTTATTATGTTTGATTTAGGTTTTCAGGAGCTTATTGTAATTTTTATTGTTGCCCTCCTTGTCTTTGGTCCTAAAAAATTGCCTGAGCTCGCCAGAACTTTAGGCAAAGGTGTTAGGGACATCCGGCAGGCGATGTCCAGCGTTAAAGAGCAGATTGATTCGGAAATCCGCGAAGTAAAAGACCCTATATCCTTTAAGAACGAGTTATATAAAGACAGCGACTTTTTGAAGGATGAGGTAAAAAAACCTGAGAAGGAAAAAGAACACAAGCCTGAAGGAGAGGAAAAAAGAGAAAATCAAACAGCAGGATGCGACGAAGCAAAACTCTCCAGCTCAAAACCAAACAATGGGGTGAGGTAAATGGAAGATGAAAAAATGCCCATTACAGACCACCTCGGGGAGCTCCGAAAGAGAATAGTTATATCTCTTCTGGCTTTTTTAACCGCTTTTATTATTTCCTTTAGCTTTTCTGAAGAGCTCTTCAAATTTATAGTTTTTCCTTTAAAACATAATCTTGTCCTCTCCCTCAAAAATCCTTACCTCCAGTTCCTGCCAGATGACAAGCTGGAAGGCACAAAGCTCGTCTTCCTTGCTCCTGCCGAGGCGCTCTGGATGAGTATCAAGATTTCTGCTGTCACAGCCTTGATAATAGGGCTTCCGATTTTTTTACACCAGTTATGGAAATTTATATCCCCCGGTTTGCTCGAGCAAGAAAAGAAATATTTCATCCCCTTTATTTTTTCAGCATCAGCCCTTTTCCTTGTCGGAGCTTTTTTCTGTTTTTTCATAGTACTGCCTTTTGCTATAAGTTTCTTGCTTACTTACAAAGTTGGGGATATTCTCATGCCAATGCTTTCTGTGGGGATGTATGTTGACTTTTGCCTTAAATTTATACTTGCCTTCGGCTTAATCTTTGAACTTCCGATAGTAATAATTTTCCTTACAAAAATTGGTGTCGTGACCCCCCAGTTTCTCGCAAAAAACAGGAAATATGCTATATTAATGTCGTTTATACTTGCGGCGATTTTAACTCCAACACCCGACGCTTTCAACCAAATTTTAATGGCTTTTCCTATTATAGCTCTTTATGAAGTGGGAATCTGGCTCTCGAAGCTTTTTAAGAGAAAAGAGAGGACGGCGGAGTAAGATCTATGGGAGTTCAAAGCGGAAGGAATTTCAAGATTATAGCAAACGATGTAGCTGACGGTTTTATCACCATTAATCCCATATTTCTTAAATCTTTCAATGCCTCTGATATCAAGGCTTTGTATAAGGCTCTTGAACTGAGACAGAGTGAGGTGCGTGCCGAGCCCTTCCCCTATAATGACATACCAATGATACGGCAAAGGAACATGCGATTACAAAGGTTGTATTCCTCGCAGCTAATCATCAGAAATTATGCTCGGGAAAAGCAGATCCCCATGTTTTGAGATAAAAATAATGAAATTAGCTATAATAGGACTCTCAAATTCAGGTAAGACGACAATTTTCAACGCCCTCACCGGCAAAAATATTCAGACTTCTCATTATCCCACTATGTCAGGGGAGCCCCACATGGGCATTGTCAGAGTGCCTGACCCGAGAATTGAAAAGCTCTCAGAATTCTTCAAACGTAAAAAACTTGTATATCCTACCATTGAATACATTGACTATATAGGTATCAATACTAAGGATACATCTCAGAATATAAAGATTTTCGAACTCATCAGGGATGCAGACGCTATTGTGCATGTGGTCAGAGCTTTCGAAGATGAATATGTTGGGCATCCCCTTGATGATATTAATCCCATAAGGGATATCAAAAATGTAGAAGCCGAAATTCTGTTTCAGGATTTGGAATTGGCAGAAAAAAGGCTTGAGAGGATGATTGAGGGGGCTAAAAAAGGCAAGAAGCCCGATGAAGGCGAGCGTCGTCTTATGCTCAAATGCAGGGAAGCCCTTGAAAAAGATACTCCCCTGAGAAAGTTATCTTTCAGCGTGGATGAAACAAAGGCTATGCGAACTTTTCAATTTGTCTCCACAAAACCTGAAATTGTCTTACTTAATATAGGCGAAAGGGATATCAATACCCCGAAGGCGGCAGAACTTCAAAAGTCCGCCTTACAATATTTCCGGGATAAAGGCATATCCGAGAGTGTTGCCGTAGTTTGCCTATGCGGAAAGATCGAGATGGAGCTTGCACAGTTACCTGCTGCAGACGCAAGAGCTTTCTTGGATGATATGGGAATACAGGAGCCGGCTCTTAATAAATTGATTCGTCTGAGCTATGAATTACTCGGTTTTATATCTTTTATAACCATAGGAGACGATGAGATAAAGGCATGGACAATTACAAGAGGAACGACCGCCCTGAAAGCTGCCGGAAAGGTTCATACTGATATCGAAAGGGGATTCATTAGGGCTGAGGTTATAGGTTATGACGATTTTGTCTCCTGCGGCAATATGTCTGTTGCAAGGGATAAAGGACTTCTCAGGCTTGAAGGCAAGACTTACGAAGTGAGAGATGGTGATATGATAAATTTCAGGTTTAATGTATGAGATCTTGAGCTATCGAAATTTTATGGTGATCCAATGTATTAATGAGGTTTCATAGTGCGATTGAGAGAGTAGCAACAAAAGGAGTAAGTTGAAATGAAGATTATCATTAAAAATGGTCATATTATTGATCCATCACAGGGTTTAGATGAGATAGGGGATGTCATAATAAAAGATGGAAAGATCGCTGAAATTATCATGGATAAGTCAGGAAAGAAGATGAAGGACCAAGACCCTTTAATGCAGGCCTTTGATGCTTCTGGCTTTTTTGTCATGCCAGGGTTTGTTGATATGCACTCCCATTTGAGAGAACCGGGTTATGAGTATAAAGAGACAATAAGAACTGGAACCATTGCTGCTGTGAGGGGCGGCTTCACCTCTGTCTGCCCTATGCCTAATACCAATCCAGTCAATGACAATGTTTCAGTTACCAAATATATTATCAAGAAAGCATTGGAGGAGGGGAGTTGCTCCGTTTTTCCAGTTGGTGCTATAACGAAAGATTCTCAAGGCAAGGAGCTTTCAGAAATAGGTCTTTTAAAAGAAGCAGGCTGCGTAGCCTTTTCTGATGACGGAAGACCAGTAGTAAATAGCCTGATTATGCGCCGTGCTCTGGAATATTCTAAAGCGTTTGGGGTCCCTATTATCACTCATCCTGAAGACCTAACTCTCTCAGATAATGGCGTAATGAATGAAGGGAGTCTCAGCACATTACTCGGGCTAAAAGGGATACCACCTGCTGCAGAAGAGGCGATGATAGCCCGGGATACAATCCTTGCAGAGATTACTGGTGGCATACTTCATGTCGCCCATGTCTCAACGGCTGGAGGCATAAAGCTCATTAAGGGGGCAAAGGAAAGGGGAATCAAGATAACTGCAGAAACATGCCCGCATTACTTTAGCATCACAGAAGATGCCATAAACGGTTATAACACAAATGCAAAGGTGAACCCTCCATTGAGAACACAAAAAGATGTAGATGCCGTGATTCAAGGTTTGAAAGATGGCACCATAGATGTCATAGCAACCGACCATGCACCTCACCACAGGGACGAGAAAAATCGTGAATTTGACAAGGCGCCTTTCGGTATTTCGGGTTTTGAGACTGCATTAGGGCTTAGCCTTAGACTCGTTCACAATGGTGTTCTTACATTATCTCAGCTTGTTGAAAAGATGTCGTTCATGCCAGCAAAAATCTTGAATTTGAGCAAAGGCACTCTGAAGATAGGGTCAGATGCCGATTTAGTATTAGTTGATATTAACAAGCAATGGACTGTTGACCCAGATAAATTTGCATCCCTCGGTAAAAATACACCTTTTACGGGGTGGATCCTGAAAGGTTTGGCTGTAGTTGCCATTCATAAAGGGCAAATTTTTGACCTTAGAATATAATTATCACCAAAAAGGCTCATTGAAAACTGGTTGACATGCTTTCCGAGCAAGGACTTGTCAAGGCACTAATGCTATTTTGGGGTGACAATGAATAAGGTTCAAGAATTCTTTTACCTTTCTCATCTTAATTGCTTATTGTAAAACCGATATCGACACTTTCCGATATGTAAAGTATATCAATGTCTCTCCGAAAAATAGCGGTAGAAAACTGTCATTGCGAGCGGAGCGAAGCAATCTCGCCTTTTCTGATAAGATTGCCACGAACCCTACAGATTTTCGCAAGGACCTGTAAATCCATAGGCTTATTATTCTATCGCTGATTTTCCTTTCCTTGTAGTGCTTGACAAAAAAACTCGCCGTAGGTAAAGGTATCTGAAAGTATCAAAAGGCAAGCATGAGAAATTGGATTTTTATGTGATACCATTGGCGTCCAAAATAATATCCCTCGGATTGCAAAGTATTTGAGAATTTATTTTGGATGGGTATGATGTGATACTAAAAAAATATCGGGAAAGAGAATCAATAAAACAACATTGGAGGCATTATGACAGATTCCCTTATATATGATGTAATTATAATTGGCGGAGGTCCAGCAGGCTTAAGCGCTGCACAGTATGCTGCGAGGGCTAAAATGAAAACAATCGTTATAGATAAATCACAAACAGCAGGAGCGCTTGCATATGCCAGTCTGATTGAAAACTATCCAGGACTTGAGAAGCCATTGCCCGGGCATGAACTTTTAAACATCTTCCGAAGGCAGGCAATAACTTTCGGCGCAGAATATATTGAGTCACAGGTTATTGGCGTATCATTAAGCGGTGATATAAAAGAAGTTTACACGATGGACAAGACCTTTCAGGGTAAGACGGTTATTATTGCTACAGGTTCGATGGGGAGAAAACCTACTATTAAGGGTGAGGCTGAATATCTTGGAAGGGGTGTAAGCTACTGCGCCATTTGTGATGCAGCCTTTTTCAAAGGCAGAAAGGTATGCGTTCTCGGCAACTCTGAAGAAGCCTTAAAAGAAGCTGCAGTGCTTACGAGATTTGCAGATATTGTATATCTTATATCACCTTCTCAGAAGCTTAAGGTCAAATCAGATCATCCCGACCTGACAATTAAAAATCTTACTGTTCTTTTAGGTCAGACCGTAACATCAATAGAAGGTGAAGAGGTAGTCGAAAGGATTAGACTTAAAGATACATCTGGCAATGAATCTGCTATAGAACTTGACGGCGTTTTCGTTTATCTTTTTGGAAGCAAACCAATAATTGATTTTTTGCAAGGTTCTGTTGAAATTTCTGACAATGACTGCATAGCTACAAACAAAATGATGGAAAGCAATGTTGCAGGCGTTTTTGCTGCAGGTGATGTAACATGCACAGAAGTAAGGCAGGTAATAGTAGCAGCCGCTAATGGTTGCTTGGCAGCTTTGTCCGCCGAAAAATACGTCTTTCAGAAAAAACGGAGAAGATACGACTGGCATGGATAAAATAATGAAGAGTTACCGCAGAGAACTATGGTTCAATATCCCCACCCGGAGGGCGTTTATAAATATCACCCCGCAGGTTAATGAATGCCTGAAAGAAAGCGGCGTCAGTGAAGGGCTTGTGCTTGTGAATGCCATGCACATTACCGCATCTGTTTTTATCAACGATGATGAATCAGGACTCCATCATGATTTCGATGTGTGGCTCGAAAAGCTTGCTCCCCATGAGCCGGTAAAGCAATATCGTCACAATGTTGGCGAAGACAATGCCGATGCCCACCTTAAGCGCCAGATAATGGGCAGGGAGGTTGTTGTTGCGATTACCAATGGCAAGCTCGATTTAGGACCGTGGGAACAGGTGTTTTATGGAGAGTTTGACGGCAGAAGAAAAAAGAGGGTGCTGGTGAAGATAATAGGAGAGTAAAACATCTTTTTATTGTTTATAATCAAACAGGGGAATGATTGATGGCTAAAGCTGCTAAAGAAAAGAAGAATCAAAATGATGAGCCTTTAGAGAAGAAGCTCTGGAAGTCTGCGGACAAACTCAGGAAGAACATGGATGCGGCGGAATATAAGCACGTCGTTCTTGGCTTAATCTTCCTGAAATATATCTCGGATGCCTTTGAAGAGCTTTATCAAAAGCTGAAAGAAGGCAAAGGCGACTATGAGGGCGCTGACCCTGAAGACAAGAACGAATATATTGCCGAGAAGGTTTTTTATGTGCCGCCCTCCGCACGGTGGAACTGGCTTCAAGGCAGGGCAAAACTTACGACCATAGGCAAGGATGTTGATGATGCGATGGATTCTATTGAAAAGGACAATCCTTCTCTTAAAGGAGTATTGCCAAAGGTTTATGCTCAGGAAAAATTAGACAAGCAGAGCCTCGGCGGTTTGATTGACCTTATAGGCAGCGCAACACTTGGGACCAAAGAAGCTCAGGGCAAGGATGTTTTAGGCAAGGTTTATGAATATTTTCTTGGCGAGTTCGCATTAGCTGAAGGCAAAAAAGGAGGGCAGTTTTATACTCCTGCAAGTGTGGTAAAACTGCTTGTTGAAATGCTTGAGCCTTATGAGGGAAGGGTATTTGACCCTTGCTGCGGCTCAGGCGGTATGTTTGTGCAGAGCGAAAAATTTGTTGAAGCGCACAGGGATTATTACAAGAAAAAAGGCAACGGCTTATCTTTAAATCCGGCAGACCGCATCTCAATCTACGGACAGGAGAGCAACCAGACCACATGGCGACTTGCTAAGATGAACCTTGCCATCCGCCACATAGACAGCACTAATGTAAAGTGGAACAATGAAGGCTCGTTTCTAAATGACGCGCACAAAGACCTGAAGGCAGATTACATCATAGCCAATCCTCCGTTTAACGACAGCGACTGGTCTGGAGACCTGCTCCAAAATGATGCCCGCTGGAGCGTTCTCGGACAAAAACTTCCGCCGCCACCTAATAATGCGAACTACGCATGGATTCAGCATTTCCTTTATCACCTTGCGCCTACAGGCGTTGCCGGGTTTGTATTGGCAAAAGGCTCTTTGACAACAAAAACCAGTAACGAGGGCGAGATACGCAAGGCAATGGTTGAAAATGATCTGATTGACTGCATTGTGAACCTTCCTACAAAGTTGTTTCTTAATACTCAAATTCCAGCCTGCCTGTGGTTTATTCATCGCAACAAGCAAAAAAGAAAGGGAGAAGTCCTTTTTATAGACGCACGGAACATGGGCTATCTGATAAACCGCAGGAACAGGGTTTTGTCAGATGAAGACATTGCCCTGATTGCAGGCACATATCACAACTGGCGAACTTCGACAAGCTCAGCGCCCGGCGAATACAAAGATGTGCAGGGCTTCTGTAAGTCGGCGACACTTGATGAAGTAAGGGCATTAAATTATGTCCTGACGCCCGGCAGATACATCGGACTGCCTGATGATGAGGATGATTTCAACTTTGCCGAGAGGTTTAATGCGTTAAAGGCGGAATTGGAAAAACAGATGGCAGAAGAAGCGGAGCTGAACAAGAAGATTTTGGAGAATCTGAGCAGACTGGAAATTGCAGGAAAGTAAAATAAAATTTTTCTTATTTTACTTTAACGACTTAAAGTAAACTTAAAATGTGGGCGGATATGAGTGAATGGAAAGAATATAAGCTGATAAACTTAAATATTTCAATGTGATAAGATGAAATATAGGAGGCGTTTATATCAAAACTTGGAGAACAGATACTTGCCGAAGCTTTGGCTCTGCCGCCGATGGAGCGGGCAGAAATGGTTGAAAAGCTTTTGCCGAGCTTTGACTTTACCTCAAGAGCAGAAATTGACGCACTCTGGGCGCGGGAGGCTGAAAGCCGCATAGACGCATATGAACTGGGTGAAATCAGCGCAATTCCAGCAAGGGAAGTCTTTGAGAAGATAGCCTGTTACCATTTGCCCCCTATTAAGCCAAGAAGGTAGGGGAGTTATGAAATATCCTCACAACAATCCAAATTTAAAACAAAGGCGTAGAAAACTACGGCATAATCAGACTGATGCTGAAAAAGCCTTTTGGTCTCATGTGAGAAATAAACAATTTTATGGAATGAAATTTTTTCGTCAATACAGCTTGGGACCATATATTTTGGACTTTTATTGTCCTGCATTACGCCTTGCCATAGAGTTGGACGGAGGGCAGCATAATCAAGATGCAGCTAAGGAATATGATTCAGCTCGTTCAGAATATCTTAAGGAGCATAGGATTGGTGTTTTGCGTTTTTGGAATAATGATGTATTGCTAAATATACAAGGCGTGTTAGAGGAGATAGGGAAAAGGATAACCCCTCCTAACCTCCCCTTAACTAAGGGGAGGGACTAAAAAGACACTAAGGCAAGGGACTCAAAAGGATTATCCACTTTACCAAAGGAGAAATAAAAAGGGAATAGTGTGTCTCTTTAATTCCCCCTCTTAGATTAAGAGGGGGCTGGGGGAGTTATAAAACTGCAAGGACGGGTAAATAATGAGTGAGTGGAAGGAATATAAGCTGGGGGAAGTGCTTGTTGAAAAAGGCTATATAAGAGGTCCATTCGGTTCAACATTAAGAAGAGATGAGATGAAGCGCGAAGGCATTCCTGTTTATGAGCAACAACATGCTATTTATAATACCAGAGAATTTAGATTTTTCATTGATGACAGTAAATTCAATGAATTAAGCAGATTTGTGGTCAATAAAAATGACCTAATTGTAAGTTGTTCTGGAACCTTGGGAAAAGTTTCAATTATCAAAGAAAATGACCCCAGAGGAATAATTAGCCAAGCCCTTTTGCTATTGCGACCAGATACTCATAAAATATTTCCTGAGTATCTTCTCTATTTTTTTAAAACTGTCAATGGCTTTAATCAATTAGTAAATGCCTCTCATGGCTCAGTTCAACAGAACATCGCTTCACGAGATGTTGTTGAAAATATCCCATTAAGTATTCCAGACAAAAATACTCAGCGAGGAATTCTCGCCATCCTCAGCAGTCTTGACGACAAGATAGACCTTCTGCACCGCCAGAACAAAACCCTTGAGGCATTGGCAGAGACTCTTTTCAGACAGTGGTTTGTGGAAGAGGCGGAGGAGGGATGGGAGAGGGGTGCTATAGAAGATGAATTTGACTTTACAATGGGGCAATCGCCGCCGGGTTCTTCCTATAACGAGGAAGGTAAGGGGATGGTATTTTTTCAAGGCAGAACGGATTTTGGTTTTCGTTTTCCTGAGCCGAGAGTTTACACTACAGACCCAAAGAGATTAGCTAAGAAGTTTGACACTCTGATAAGCGTTCGTGCTCCTGTGGGTGATATAAATATGGCAATGGAAGAATGTTGTTTAGGGCGTGGTGTTGCTGCATTCCGCTATAAGTATAATCCATCATACCATGCTTACACTTATTACAAGTTAAGGTCATTAATGGCGCAAATCAAACAGTTTGAAGATAGCGGGACAGTATTCGGTTCTATTAACAAGGATGATTTCAAGAAGCTTGAAAATGTTATTCCTCCAAAGGAATTAATTCAGAAGTTTCAGGCAGAAGCAGGTTCATTAGATGAAAAGATTATTTCAAACACAATTCAAATAAAAACTCTTACCCGTCTGCGCGATACACTTCTGCCTAAACTGATGAGTGGTGAGGTGAGGGTGAAGGAAGAAAAGGACGAGTAGGGCTTTATGGAAAATAAAAACAATAAACCCAAGTCTGCCTTGAT
>OGCL01000505.1_pt1 | contig 41339 bp, 37 predicted proteins | sample 1570041 | NCBI WGS metagenome assembly OGCL01 (sample SAMN06266162, study PRJEB24511) | hot springs metagenome | isolation source: Hot spring water | place: South Africa: Limpopo | collected 2015-06-22 | reverse complement strand
GGGCGCCGGATCGATCCACGGGCTAGCATGCGCCAGTCGCTGCGGACAGGTGGCGATCTGATGCTGCCGAGGTTTCGCGAGCGCCGGCAACAGCCGCCGCCGCTTGTGATCCTTGCCGATATCTCCGGCTCGATGAGCCAGTACACCCGCATCTTCCTGCATTTCCTGCATGTGCTGACCGAACGGCGCCGTCGCGTCCATACCTTCCTGTTCGGCACGCGGCTGACCAATGTCACGCGCCAGCTGCGCCATCGCGATCCCGACGAGGCGATCGCCCAGTGCACCGATGCCGTTGCCGACTGGTCCGGCGGCACGCGCATTGGCGAGACGCTCAAGCTCTTCAACCGTCACTGGGGCCGACGCGTTCTGGGACAGGGCGCCGTGGTGCTGCTGATCACCGACGGGCTGGAGCGCGACGAGGTCGAACTGCTCGGCCGCGAGACCGATCGCCTGCACCGCTCCTGCCGCCGCCTCGTCTGGCTCAATCCGCTCCTGCGCTTTGCCGGCTTCGAGGCACGAGCCCGTGGGGTCAGGGCCATGCTGCCGCATGTTGACGAACTCAGGTCCGTGCACAATCTGGAAGCGCTGTCGGATCTGGTGCAGTCTTTGTCCGGCGCGCCGGATCGCGATTGCGATCCCAGGCGTTACCTCGGTTCTGGAAGGAGCCAGTCATGACTACAGACACCGTTTTGCGCGACCCGCTCGCCATAGCAGAGAGCTGGCACGCAGAAGGCCGTTCGGTGGCCATTGCCACCGTCATCGAAACCTGGGGCTCCGCGCCCCGCCCGGTCGGCAGCCATTTGGTGATCGACGGCGACGGCAATTTCGAGGGCTCGGTCTCCGGCGGATGTGTCGAGGGGGCTGTGATTGCCGAAGCGCTCGACGTCATCGAAAGCGGATCGCCCAAGATGCTCGAATTCGGCGTCGCCGATGAAACCGCCTGGCGCGTGGGCTTGTCCTGTGGCGGCCGCATCCGCGTGCATGTCGAGAGGCTCGGCTGATGGATGTCGCAACACTTGCGGCGCTGAATGCCGCGAAACGTGATCGTCGGGGTGCTGTACTGGTGAGTGATCATGCCGCCGGCACGACGCAGCTTGTCAGTGAAGACCACGTGCCGCTTGACGCGCTGGGGGAGGAGATCCGGGCACGACTACTCTCCGGCAAGTCGGGCATTGCCGAGATCGAGGGCCGCAGCCTCTTCCTAAACGTGCATCTGCCGCCGCCGCGAATCGTGGTGATCGGTGCCGTTCACATCAGCCAAGCGCTCGCCCCCATGGCAACGCTTGCCGGTTTCGCGGTAACGATCATCGATCCGCGCACGGCCTTCGCCACACCGGAGCGGTTCGCCGGCATCGATCTGCGCGCTGACTGGCCCGACGAGGTGCTCGCAAGCATGCCGCTCGACCGCTACAGCGCGCTCGTCGCGGTCACCCATGATCCCAAGATCGATGATCCGGCCCTGATTGCCGCGCTCAAGTCCGGTTGCTTCTATGTGGGCGCGCTCGGGTCGCGCAAGACCCATGCGAAGCGGGTCGAGCGTCTGGCGCCGCATGGCTTCGACCAGTCCGTGATCAACACCATCCAGGCCCCGATCGGCCTCGATATCGGGGCGGCCACACCCGCGGAAATCGCCGTGGCAATCCTTGCCGAAATCATCCAGTCGCTTCGCCGGCGCAACCTGCCCGGCGCTTCCGCTGCGGTCGAGGCATCCGCGTGAAGTTCGGGCCGATCCCGACCGGGGAAGCAGAGGGAGCGATCCTTGCGCATTCGCAGCCGCTTGCCTCCGGCAAGCTTCCGAAGGGGCACCGCTTGGAGGCGGCTGACATCGCGCGCCTGCTGAACGAAGCGATTGCATCCGTCATCGCCTGCCGGCTGGAGCCGGGCGATCTCACCGAGGACGAGGCGGCGGAAACGCTGTCTTGCGCAATCAATCTCGAGGGCCTGAGTCGCAGCCCCGCCTCGACGGGGCGGGTGAACTTCTATGCCACGGAGAACGGGCTGTTCCTCGCAAACAAGGCGCTGGTCGACCGTTTCAACAGCGTCGATCCTGCCATCACGCTCGCCTGTCTCGCGGATCGGCGCGACGTGCGCGCGGGCGATCTGGTGGCGACCATCAAGATCATCCCCCTGGCGGTTGCCGGAGCCAGCGTCGAGGTCGCTGCCGCAATCTTGAGAGATGGCAAGGCCCTGGAGGTCGCCGCCTATCATGGGCATCGTGTCCATCTCGTTGCGACGCAATTACCGTCGCTCAAGGCCTCCGTCATGGATAAGACCGCCCGGACGCTTCAGGCGCGTCTGGCGTCTTCGGGAAGTGAGCTCGTCTCGGAGCAGCGCGTTGCTCATAAGGCCGAGGCCGTATCCGATGCAATCCGAGCAGCACTGGCTGACCCATCCGCGAAAGATGATCATCCCTCGCTCGTGATCGTCTTCGGTGCGTCGGCCGTCGCTGATGCCGAAGACGTCATCCCCGCCGCGATCCGGCTTGCAGGCGGCGTTGTGGATCAGGTCGGGCTGCCGGTCGATCCGGGGAACCTGCTGGTTCTTGGCCATGTCGGCGGGATCCCGATCATAGGGGCGCCCGGTTGTGCGCGCTCGCCCAAGGAAAATGGCTTCGACTGGGTGCTGAACCGAATTCTGGCGGGGCATCCGCCGGATCGAGCGGAAATGACGAGTTGGGGCGTGGGTGGTCTCCTGATGGAGATTCCGAGCCGTCCGCTGCCGCGTTTGGCCGCGACCGCTGAGGCCGATCCCGCGGCCTTCGGCCTTGTCGTGCTTGCCGCCGGTCGGGCGAGCCGTATGGGCGAGGGCGGTCCCCACAAGCTTCTCGCGGAATTCGAGGGCGAGCCGCTTGTCCGACGTTCGGTGCGTCAGGCCATCGAGGCCGATTTGGGTCCGGTGACTGTCATCACAGGTCATCGCAGCCCGGAGGTTTCGGATGCCCTTGCCGGACTCGCGGCAGACGTGGTGGAGAATTCCGACTTCGCCTCCGGCATGGCAAGTTCGCTGAAGGTGGGACTGGCCCGCGTCGAGGTGCTCGGGCTCTCCGGCATGATGGTGCTGCTCGCCGACATGCCCAATGTCTCTGCCGCTGATATCACAGCCCTTGCCCGAGCCTATCGCAAGGCGGGGGGCAAGGCGATCGTGCGCGCCGTTGCCGATGGCCAGCGCGGTAATCCGGTGATCCTGCCGGCTGCCACATTCGAGGCTTTGAAGACGCTCGAAGGCGACATCGGAGCGCGTCCCGTGATTGAAAGTTCAGGTCTTGCCGTCATCGATGTCGAAATCGGTGCCGCCGCGCGTCTTGATGTCGATACGCCCGAGGCTATTCTCGCGGCTGGTGGCATCTTGAGGGACTGACGATGGACAATGCTGCGATCGAGGAAATGTTCGAGGCGGTCGGTCCGGTGACCATCCGGAGGATGTTCGGTGGCAAGGGCATCTACGCGCGGGGTGTGATCTTCGCCCTCGAGCTGCGCGGCGAATTGATGCTGAAGGGTGACGAGGAAAGTGCCGCGCTTCTGGAGGAGGCCGGTGCGACACGCTGGCGCTACGAGGGCAAGAGCGGCAAACCGGTTGCCATGCCTTACTGGACCGTTCCCGACGAGGCACTTGACGACCCTGACGTGATGGCGAAATGGGCGCGCATTGCGCTGGACGCGGCGATCAGGGTGACCGAACGGGAAGCCCGTCAGCGGAGATAGGGCAGGACCGCCTGGGTGAAAACCGAGAGCGGTTGTGGCAGATCGCCGAGATCAAAAAATCCGATCGCCGAAAGCTTGTCCGGTTCTGTCAGCTGCGGCTCGCCGGTCGTGTCGTCGGTGACGTAAAGCAGCGACACCCAGTGCTGGCGGTCCGCCTCAATCAGTTGTTCGGTCGTTCCGAGATAACGGATTGAGCCGATCGAGAGCCCAGTCTCTTCTTCCGCCTCGCGGCGTGCGGCAATCTCCGCTGGCTCCATATGGTCGACCTTGCCACCGACGATGTTCCAGTGTCCGGCTTCCGGTGCCTTCATGCGTTTGCACAAAAGCAGCTTGCCATCCCGAAGGATGGCAAGACCGACCCCAAGACCGGGGAAATCAAGACCGGGCTGAGCCACGGAGATCAGGCCTTGGCGGCAGCGACGATCAGCATGAAGGCCGGGATGTCGTCGCCAAAGCCAACCGGCGTCGGGCCATCATCATGATCGTGGTGACGGTTGCGACGACGATCGCGATTGTCGTCATTGGCCGGATAGGGATTGTTGCGGTTGTTGCGCGGATTCTGGTCGCGACGCTTGTCCGCCCTGCGTTCCGTTGCCACCGGTTCCACCTTGACCGCTTCCATCACCTGTTGTTCCTCTGCCGGTTTGACTGGTTCGCTGTGTGCCTCGGTCGGCTTCACATACTCGCTGCGCGTATCGGATTTATGACCGCCGCGCCGCTCGCGACCCTTGTCGCGACCGCGTTTTCCACGGCTTTCGTCATGGCTCTCTGCAGGCGCGGGCAGCGCCGACAGGTCGCCATCAAGCCATTCGATCTTCTGGTCGATCAGCTTTTCGATGGCATCGAGGAACTTGGTGTCGCTGCGCGTCACCAGCGTGAAGGCGGCACCGGAGCGTCCGGCGCGGCCGGTACGGCCAATGCGGTGGACATAGTCTTCGGCGTGGATCGGAACGTCGAAATTGAAGACGTGGCTGACATCCGGGATGTCGAGGCCGCGTGCGGCAACGTCGGACGCGACGAGCAGCGTGATCGCGTTGGCCTTGAAATTGGCCAGCATGGTCGTGCGCGAGCGCTGGTCCATGTCGCCATGCAGCGCACCGACCGAGAAGCCGTGGCGGTCGAGCGACCGGAAGAGGTCGGCGACATCCTTCTTGCGGTTGCAGAAGATGATCGCGTTCTTCAGGTCGTCCTGGGCGCGGATCAGGTCCCGCAGCTTCGAACGCTTTTCGTAATCCTTGTTGTGGCAGGCAACCAGACGCTGGGTCACCGTCTTCGCCGTCGACGACGGCGGGGCGACCTCGATGCGCTCGGGGTTCTGCAGGAACTGGTCGGCCAGCTTCTGGATCTCCGGCGGCATGGTTGCCGAGAAGAACAGCGTCTGGCGCGTGAAGGGAATCATCTTGGCGATGCGTTCGATATCCGGGATGAAGCCCATGTCGAGCATGCGGTCAGCTTCGTCGATGACGAAGACTTCGACGCCGGTCATCAGGAGCTTGCCGCGCTCGCAGTGGTCGAGCAGGCGGCCGGGCGTGCAGATCAGGACGTCCGCGCCACGCTCGAGCTTGCGGTCCTGTTCATCGAAGGACACGCCGCCGATCAGGAGCGCCACGTTGAGCTTGTGATTCTTGCCGTATTTCTCAAAATTCTCGGCAACCTGGGCTGCCAGTTCGCGCGTCGGCTCGAGGATCAGCGTGCGCGGCATGCGGGCCCGGGCGCGGCCCTTCTCGAGCAGCGTCAACATCGGAAGAACGAAGGAGGCCGTCTTGCCTGTCCCTGTCTGAGCAATGCCGAGTATGTCCCGCCGCTGCAGTGCTGGCGGGATTGCGCCAGCCTGAATGGGGGTGGGTATCGTGTAGCCGGCATCGGTGACGGCAGAAAGGACTTTTTGGCTCAGGCCAAGGTCAGCAAAAGTGGTCAAAGGGAAGTAGTTTCCGTTCCTGTTCTTACGAACATCGATCATTAGCCCATCAGGAAGGGCGCCAATGGTTGCGGCGAATAGTGGGAAACTGCCGGAAAGTCAAGGAAACAGCCGGATTTACCCCTACAAAGGCTTAATAATCACGATTAACTGGAGCGGGTTCCAGAAATTGCCGAAAAAGGTGATCTCTGGTGGGCGGCAAAGGGACTTCAATTGCCTGTTGGCGCGATCATCGTCAATTGATCAGCGGGGTGAGCTTCATGCCGGCGTTCAGGAAGCGCATGGGATCAACTGGGTCGCCGTTGCGGCGAACCTCGTAATGGAGATGCGGCCCCGTGGAGCGTCCTGTCGATCCGGAGAGGCCAAGTATCTGTCCAGTCTCGACGGTGTCGCCTTCGCTCACCAGGATGCGGGACATGTGGCCGTAGCGGGTTGAAAGGCCTAGGCCGTGGTCGATCTCCACCATATTGCCGTAACCGCCGGAAAAGCTTGCGGTCACGACCTTGCCGGCACCGGTTGAGCGTATCTCCGTGCCAGTCGGGGCGCGAAAATCGATGCCGGCATGCATGGCAAGGCCGCCGAAGAACGGATCCGGGCGATTGCCAAAGCGGCTGGTGATCTCCTGGCCTGGAGCGGGGTTGGCAAACGGCAGGCGCTTTGCCGTGCCGCGGACCGTTTCCAGGCGATTGAGGGCGGCATCGAGAGCATTGAGCGAGGCGTTGAAGTCCCGTTCTGACTGCGGGGCAAGATATGGCCCACCGATGGCATCGGTGCTTGGAACGAATGCCACTTCGTCGACAGGTACGCCTTGGCGCTTGAGGATCGCCGCAATTTCGTCTGCCGTCTGCGAGGCGCCGCTTGCGAGTTGGTCAATACGCTGGAGCTGCTCGGCTTCGATTTCCTTCAACGACAACGTCATGTGCGAGAAGAGGCGATCTGCGCGGTCGGCCACGTTCTCTCCGGTCATCGGAACGTAGCCGAGAGCGAGTGCCGGCTTTTGCGCGGGCATGCTGGCAGCCGGTGAGTCGGGTTTGTCCGACGTTGTTCCAAGGAGTGCAGCGAAGGCCTTTTGCCCATTGGAGAGTGCCGCCTGGTCGTTCCCACCAATAGCCGGCTTTTCGGCGGGCACCGGCCCGTCGTTCGGCAGCGCCCCGGAGGCTTCGCCGCCTTCAAGCAGGGCGCCGATGCGACCATGGCGGGATGTCAGCGCCATCTGCTGTTCGAGCAGTTTCTCAACTTTCTCTTCAACCACCTGCTGGTCTAGGAGCTGGCGCGAGGTGACGCGATCGACCTGAGCGCGAAGTGCCGCGATCCGGTCTTCATACTCATGCTGCATGCGGGCCTGGCGCGCCATGGTGGCGCCGATGAGGTTGTCGCGCAGAACAAGATAGGTGGTTGCGCCGAGATAGCCGATGGCCATCGTGCAGACGAGGCAGACGCTGAGGGCGATCATCCAGGGGCGAATGGTCATGTGACGGATGCGATCGCCGCTCGCCAGGATGACCACGTGCTGCACCTTGCGCTTTCCGAAAACCTGATTATTCGAACCCGCCGCCACGCTGACCCCCAATGTCTGCCGGGCCTGTCACTGACACGCTACGTCCCGGTCGCGGTGAGTCGATTGTCCGCTCCCGCCTTTAGGAGTTACGCATAATTAGGGTTAATGAACGGTTATCCCCTTGGGTTTGCGGGTCAAAACGAAGAGTTGTTCTTCGAAGAGAGCGAGCGGTAGAAGGACGGGGTCAGCCCTGCCTCGGCACGGGCGATGTCGTTGAAGGGCGCTTTGAGTTGCCCTCGAAAATTCGCGCGCACGAGATCCTGGAAGGCCCTTGCCGGATCGCGTTTCTCACGGGCACAGAGGAAGCGGAACCACTTGGCGCCGACTGCGACATGCCCTTTCTCGTCCTCGTAGATGATCCTCAACACATCGGCACTTTCGATGTCGCCCGTTTCCCGCATTTTTTCCTGCAGCGCCGGCGTTACGTCGAGGCCACGCGCTTCCAGAATGAGCGGCACGACCGCCAGCCGAGCGGTCAGGTCGTTTCTTGTGGAATGCGCGGCTTGCCAGAGCCCGTCATGCGCCGGCATGTCGCCATAGTCGGCACCCAGTGCCCGTAGCCTGTCACGAACCAGGCGGAAATGCTTGGCTTCTTCAAAAGCCACCTTCATCCAACCGTCGAAGAAGGAATGGGGGACGGGCTCGGATGCGAATCGCGCCACGATGTCGAGGGCGAGGTCGACCGCGTTCAACTCGATATGGGCCAGCGCATGCAACAGCGCGATTCGACCGGGCAAGGTGTGCAGCGACCGCTTCTCGACGGCCTTTGGCGGCACAAGTTCTGGTTTCTCCGGCCTGCCGGGGCGGTCGGGCAAGGCAGGGTCGAGCGGCGAGCGCAGGGAGAGCCGCCGCTCCTGCCAGCGGATCGCCGCGGCTTGAGCGAGCGCCGTCTTCTCGTCGAGGTCGGCGCTCATGATCGCCAGGGTCGCAGCACCGCGAAGGGAATGATAGGGCACTACGGGCTGCTTCACCTCGGTCATGTCAAAGAGCCTGCGCGGCCTTCAAGACGGTCTCGGCATGGCCTGGTACCTTCACCTTGCGCCAGACTTCGGCAATGGTGCCGTTTTTGTCGATGAGGAAGGTCGAGCGTTCGACACCCATATAGGTCTTGCCGTACATGCTCTTTTCCTTCCAGACACCATAGGCCTCGAGCGCTTTGTGTTCCTCGTCGGCGGCCAGCACGACGGAGAGGTTGTGCTTGGCTGCGAACTTGTCATGGCTTTTCACCGAATCGGGCGAGACGCCGATCACGGTGGCGCCAAGCTTTTCAAACTCTGCGCCCAACCCGGAGAAGTCGATCGCTTCGGTGGTGCAGCCGCTGGTGTCGTCCTTGGGGTAGAAGTAGAGAATCACAGGCTTGCCAGCAAAATCGGAGAGCGAAACCGTGCCGCCGCCGTTGCGGGGCAGGGAGAAATCGGGGGCTTTTTCCCCGGCAGTCAAATCCGTCATGGGATAACCTTTCTTTTGCCCGTTTTATGAGTGAATCTGGGCGTCATCGATATATAGTCCGCTCCGAAGTCGTCCAGAGCGACTTGTTAGCGGCATCGGTCGACGGAGACAATCACCAGCACATGTCGGAGATCCGGGGCGAAAAGCTACGGTTTCGCAAGCGGGACATCGTGCCGCTGCATGTCCTTCCGTCTGCCCAGGCCGAAGATCCCATTATCGTGCATTGCCCACCCCCCAAGCGGTCCATGTTTCGACGGTTTTTGAGGGTTCTCGTCGGCTTTACCGGTCTCTGCCTCGTGGCGCTGTTCAGTATCTACGCAGTCGTGGAGAGCGGCACGCTTGACGCTGCGCTGGCACAACGTGCCCAGGCGGTGCTGAACGACGCCCTGGGGGCACAGTTCGATGCGGAAATCGGCGTTACGGAGGTTCGCTTCACCAACGGCATGGAGCTCACGGTGGAAGCGCGTGATGTTACCCTGCATGAGCAAGCCGGTGGCCAGCAGGTGGCCCTGACCCAGTCCGTTCGTTTCATGGTCGAACCAATCGCTCTGCTGACCGGCCGCTTCGTCATCCGCGAAGTGGTGAGCGAAGGCATCAATCTGGATGCAACGGTGTTGCCGAAGGGCGAGCCGATCGATCTCACGGGCTTGCGCGTCGACGAGATACCGGCTCGCCTTCAGGATGCTTTTGCCGAACTCGACAGGCTGCAAGGTTTTATCGCCCGCGGCGGGCTCGACCGTGTCCGTCTTGCAGGTCTGGAAATTGAGTCAACGAGTGCAAGCGGACGTCCGCTGAAAATCGCAATCGACGACATCGCAATGGAGCGGGGAGATGACGACTCCCTGTCCATTTTCGGCGCTGTTTCCGTTAACGGCCAGCAGACGGAGCTCACCGCGCTGACGACGAATGTCGGTGGCCGTGCTGAATCGCTGACAATGCGTATTGCAGATATGAGGGTGACGCCGTTTTTGCTCAGGCGCTCCAACAGCGGTGAGGCACGACAGGGAATCGAAGGGTCCGCCGAACTGCTCCTCAATGCGCGGCGCGCCGGTGACGGCCAGGCCCCGTCGGTGTCGCTTGGCATTAACATGGACAAGGCCAGCTTCTACTCTGATGGCCAGCGGCAGGAGCTGACCGAGGCGCGGTTGAAGCTCACCTATGATTTCGCAAAGAATACCATTGAACTTGCCGACTCTGTCGCGCGCTTTGGCGCGACGGTGTTTCCGCTCTCGGGCGGCATCATCGATCTCGACCGTCTCCCGGAGGGGCCGGAGTTCGGAAAAGGCTTTGGCATCGATTTGGTGGTCAATGACGGGCAGGCGAATGTCCCGGCGGCGGGGGAGGCGCCGTTTCCCTTCTATCTGAAGGGTTATGGCCGCTATCTGGTCGAGGACAACATGCTGCAGCTCGATACGCTCGATGTTTCCACGCCGAGCGGCAACATGAGCGGCAAGCTGCAGGTGCGCTTCGGCGGAACGGGTCCGGAGATCCGCTTCAACGCCGAGGTGAAGAACATGCGGACCACGGTCGTCAAACAGCTGTGGCCCTACTGGATAGCGTCCAAGCCGCGCCAATGGGTTCTGGAAAACCTTTATGGCGGCCTCATTCCGCGCGGCACCATCGATGTCTTCATTCCGCAGAACCGCTTGTCGATCGAGCCGAACCCGGTCCGTCTTGACGGTGACGAGCTGAAGATCGGTTTCGACCTGGAGGATGCCCGGCTCAACCTCACCGGCGATCTGCCGCCTCTGCGGGACGTCTATGGACGGTTCGACATGGTGGGCGAGCGGGTCGATGCCGAAATCCGTTCGGCCGGATCCTTCTTCCCCTCAGGGCGGATGGTGAAGCTGGAACGCGGGCGTTTCGTGCTGCAGGATGCCTATGAGAAGCCCCTGATGGCGGATATCGAGCTTGATGTCAGCGGTGCAGCCGATGCCGTTGCCGAACTTGTTTCATTCAAGCCGATCGAGGCGCTCAAGGTCGTCGACTTCAAGCCGGACGATTTCTCCGGCAAGGTGAAGGGGAAGGCCAAAATTCGGGTCGGGCTCGTACCGGATCAGGATCCCCCCGTTCCCGACTGGACGGCCGAGATCGATCTTGAAGATGTCGACGTATCCAAACCCTTTGACGGTCGCCGGATCAGCGATGTGACCGGCAGGCTGTCCGTCGATGAGAACAAAGCGAAGCTGGATGCCGCTGCCCGTATTGACGACGTGCCGATGGAGGTCGAACTCACTGAGCCTGTCCGACGGGGCGAAGGCGAGGTTGTGCGTGAGCGAGTCGTTTCGGCCACGATCGACAATGAAATGCGTAACAAGTTGGTGCCCGGGCTTGGCGAGATCGTCAACGGCCCGCTCAAAGTCGAGTTACGCCGTCTCGACGACACGCGGCAGTCGGTTTCCGTCGACCTGCGTGCAGCAACGCTGACGATCCCCTGGGTCGGCTGGTCAAAAGGCCAGGGCATTGGCGCTACAGCGAAATTTGAGTTGTCGAGAAACGGCGAGCAGTCTCTCATCGAGAAATTCGAGCTTGACGGGGATGGCTTCGGCGCGGCGGGCAACCTGTCTGCCGACAACAAGGGGCTATTGTCAGCCAACCTCTCGCGGGTGCGCCTTTCTCAGGATGACGATGTCGCGCTTACGGTTCGACTATCCAAAGGCGTCTACTCGGTGGTCGCAAATGGCCGCGCGTTCGATGCACGGTCTCTCCTTTCGACGTTACAGGCCCCAGCCGCTGAAGGTGAAACGGCAAGATCCGACACCTCGTTGAGGATCGAGGGGCGGTTCGAGCGTGTTGTCGGTTTCAACGGGGAGCAGTTGTCGGGCGTGTCGTTCATCTATGGTGCTGGCAAGGGGCGGGTGAGCGCGGTCGACTTTTCCGGTGTGACGAGCAGCGGCCAGGCTCTGGTAGCGAAATTGCGTCAACCGGAGGGCCTGAGGGAGCTGTCGGTGACGACGAGTGATGCCGGTGCGGTGCTTCGTTTCCTTGATACTTACAAGCGCCTCGGTGGCGGGCTGGCCAATCTCCGGATGACAGAAACACGTGAAGGCGCGTGGAGCGGCAGTCTCGACCTGCGAAACTTCCAGGTGGAGAACGAAGAGCGACTGCAGAGCATCGTGTCGACACCGACAGGTGCGGACGGACGCAGCCTGAACAGCGCCGTGCGCAGCAATATCGATGTCAGCTCTGCCCGATTCCAGCGCGCCTTTGCTCGACTTGCCCTCGTTGACCGCACGCTGAGCGTCGAAAACGGTATCGTTCGCGGGGAGCAGATCGGGGCGACGTTCCAGGGCATCGTCCGGGACCGGGCGGGGCGGATCGATCTGACCGGCACCTTCATGCCAGCCTACGGGCTCAACCGGCTTTTCGGCGAGCTGCCGATTATTGGTGCCATCCTTGGCAATGGCCGCGACCGTGGTCTGCTGGGGATCACCTTCAAGTTGACCGGCGCCACGTCCAAACCCAATCTGGTGATCAACCCGCTGTCGATCATCGCGCCGGGCGTCTTCCGCCAGATCTTCGAATTCCGCTGAAAACGGCGACCGTCAGTCTCGCTCGATCATGATCACCGGCAGGGCGAGACGCCGTGCCGCAATAATCTTGGCGTAACCCGCCGGGCCACCGGAATTCCGGCAGACCAGATGGGTGATGCCGTGTGCGCTCAGGAGATCCGCCTCCCTGTCCGGGTCATTGGCTGGTTTTCCCAGAACGAGTGTGTGGTCGAAGAAGGCGAGGGGCGTTGCAGGCGGATCGACCATGCGGACAACGAAGCGGCAGTCGGCTCGTTCGACGAAGGCATCGAGATATTGGCGTCCTAAGGCAAGAAAGGCCGTGGAGCCGGGCGGCAAGGTCTCTGCCGCCGCTTTGACCGTCGCCACTGGCTTCCATCGGTCGCCAGGCTGTTTCTGCCAGCGGGGTCTCAGCCTTTGTTCGAGCGGCACGCCCGACAAGACGGCGGCCTTGATGGCATTCTCGCTGATACGCCGTGCGAAGGGATGGGTGGCGTCGATCATTCTGTCGAAACCGCCCTCCAGTAGATAGGCTGCAAGCCCTTCCGCGCCACCAAATCCCCCTATACGCACGTCGCCCGAGGGCAGCAGAGGATCGATCGTGCGGCCGGCAAGCGATGTGGTGACCTTGTGGCCTTCGGCGACCAGTCTCTCGGCCAGTTCCCGCGCCTCGGCGGTCCCACCGAGGATCAGGATCTTTTGGGCCGGTTGGTGCGCCTTATTGGGCATGGGCGATGATCTTGCCCTTGCGGTCGATTACGATGATGTCCACGACGACGCCGCTGTCGCGCAGGACGCCCTCGGCCGTTCGCTTCGCCCCTTCCGCCACGGATCGCGCGATATCGATTCCGGCTGCGGACATAATTCCAAGCACCTCGAGCGCCGTATTCGCGTTGGCGATAGCCATGCGTTGTGTCTCATCAAGTGACGGGCTGCTCGGCATCGAAAGAAAGAAGTGGTTGTCGACCTGACTGCGCGAGGAGTGCAGGTCGAGGGCACCCTGGGCAAGCTTCGACATCTTGGCAAAGCCGCCGGCGATCGTCAGCCGGGGCACCGGGTGCGCGCGCAGATACTTCAGCAGACCGCCAGCAAAATCGCCCATGTCAATCAGGGCTCCGTCCGGCAGGCCATGAAAGGTCTGCGCGGCTTTTTCGGAGGTCGAACCTGTTGCACCGAGCAGATGCGTCAGGCCCTCTGCCCTTGCCACGTCAATGCCGCGATGGATGGAGTGGATCCATGCGGCGCAGGAGAAGGGATGAACAATCCCGGTTGTGCCCAGGATGGAGATGCCGCCAAGGATGCCAAGTCGCGGATTCCACGTCTTTTCCGCGATCAGCGCGCCGCTCGGCACAGAAATTCGGACCTCAACATCCGGCGGGATCTGATGCTCTTCCGCAAGTGCTTCGATCTCGGCCGTGATCATTGCCCGGGGGACGGGGTTGATCGCCGGCTCGCCAACCGCGATCGGCAGGCCGGCCTTGGTCACCGTTCCGACGCCGTCGCCCGCCGCAAAGCGGATGCCGCTTCCGGGGGGCAGGCGCGTCACGGTCGAGATTACGGTGGCGCCATGGGTCACATCCGGATCATCGCCCGCATCCTTGACGATGCCCGCAAAGGCGCTCTCGCCCTCGAAGCCTTCGGTCGCGAGCGCGAAAGCGGGTGTTTCGCCTTTCGGCAGCGTGATCGTGACCGGGTCGGGGAAGGTGCCGGTCAGGAGCGCGGTCAGGGCTGCCTTGGTCGCCGCCGTTGCACAGGCGCCCGTCGTCCAGCCGTTGCGCAGCGGACTGCCCTCCGGCTTATCCAGCCGGTGGGTCTCCACAGCATCCTTCGCGTCCGGTTTTTGGGGCTCGCTCATGGCTCGCTTATAGGCGAGGCTGCCGCTGGGCGAAAGGCTGGTGGCGTGTGCGTGCACGCGGAAAGCGGCATCTCGGAATTGCAATTTCGCCGCACGCGGCCTAGACCATGAACATGAGTGATATGACGCGTCTTGTCCTGCCCAGCAGCCTGCCGGCCCTCGAGCCCGGCCATGTCTGGCTCGCCGGTGCCGGGCCGGGCGATCCGGGCCTGCTGACGCTGCTTGCCGCCAGAGGGCTGTCCGAAGCCGACGTAATCGTCCATGACGCGCTTGTTAACGAGGACTGCCTGAAACTGGCACGCACGGGCGCCGTGTTCGAATATGCCGGCAAACGCGGCGGCAAGCCCTCTGCAAAACAGCGCGACATTTCTCTTCGCCTCGTCGAACTTGCCAAGGCCGGGCACCGGGTCCTGCGTCTCAAGGGCGGTGATCCCTTCGTCTTCGGGCGAGGGGGTGAGGAAGCGCTCACCCTCATCGAACATGGTGTGCCATTCCGAATCGTGCCCGGGATCACGGCGGGGATCGGCGGGCTTGCCTATGCCGGCATTCCGGTCACCCATCGGGAGGTGAACCACGCGGTCACCTTCCTGACGGGCCATGATTCCTCCGGTCTCGTGCCCGATAGGATCGACTGGGAAGCCATCGGCCGCGGGTCTCCGGTCATCGTTATGTATATGGCGATGAAGCATATGGGGCAGATCGCCAGCAATCTCATCGCTGCCGGTCGCCGCGTTGACGAGCCTGTGGCCTTTGTCTGCAATGCTGCCACTGCGCAGCAGACGGTTCTGGAAACCAGCCTCGAACGTGCCGAAGCGGACATGCTTGCCGCCGGCATCGAGCCTCCCGCCATCGTGGTGATCGGAGAGGTCGTCCGACTGCGTCCGTCGCTTGACTGGCTGGGTGCTCTATCGGGCCGCACCTTGCTGCCCGATCCCTTTGCCGTGGACCGGAAAGACACGGCATGAGCGGACTGCTGATTGCCGCGCCGGCTTCCGGTTCGGGAAAGACGGTGGTGACGCTGGGGCTTATGCGCGCACTGCGTCGGAGGGGACTCACAGTCGCGCCCGGCAAGGCCGGCCCCGATTACATCGACCCCGCCTTTCACACGGCCGCGAGTGGCCATGCCTGTTTCAATTTCGATCCCTGGGCGATGCGCCCGTCGTTTCTGAGGTCGCAAGCCTCCCGCTCCATGGAAACGGGCATCTTCATCGTTGAGGCGATGATGGGCCTGTTCGACGGGGCCGCCGACGGGCGAGGAAGTGCCGGGGACCTCGCAGCCCTGCTTTCGCTTCCTGTGGTTCTAGTTGTCGATTGTGCCCGGACATCCCAATCTGTTGCCGCTCTGGTCAATGGGTTTTCGCGCCATCGTGCGAACGTGCAAGTCGCTGGCGTCATCCTCAATCGTGTCGGCAGCGATCGACACGAGCACATGCTGTGCGCCGCGATGGCGGAGACGGATGTGCCGGTTCTGGGATGTCTCAGGGCTGATCCTCAGCTTGCGCTGCCGGAGCGCCATCTTGGCCTGGTGCAGGCCGGCGAGCATGGGGCGCTGGAGATATTCATCGAAAAAGCGGCCGATGCCATCGAAGCTGGTGTCGACCTTGATGCGGTCTTGACCCTCGCACGGCAAGGAGAGGCTGCCGCAGCTCCGAGCGGAACGGTCTCGGGCATCCCGCCGCTCGGCCAACGTATCGCCGTCGCGCGCGATATTGCCTTTGCTTTCTCCTATCCGCATCTTCTCGAAGGCTGGCGGGCTGAGGGGGCGGAACTTTCCTTCTTTTCGCCACTCGCCGATGAAACGCCTGCCGCAGATGCCGATGCGATCTATCTGCCCGGCGGTTATCCCGAACTGCATGCCGGCCCGCTCGCCTCCGCCCGGCGCTTCCACTCTGCGATGACGTCCGCTGCCGAACGCACTGTGAGGATTTATGGAGAGTGCGGAGGCTATATGGTGCTGGGGGAGGGTCTGATCGACGGGAGTGGCGACCGCCATTCCATGCTTGGCCTGCTGCCGCTCGTCACCAGTTATGCGGCACGCAAGCGGCATTTGGGATATCGGCGACTGGTATCGCTTGCGCCGCATCTCCTTGCCGGTTCCTTTACCGCGCACGAATTCCATTATTCGACTGTTGTTTCCGAAGGCGTCGCCGATCGTCTTTTCGACGCCGCAGATGCGCTGGGTGAGCCGCTAGGGGCAGTCGGTCTATCGCGTGGCTCGGTGGCCGGATCTTATATGCACCTAATCGATGTCGCAGGAGAGGCGTCATGACGGCACAGATCCAGCACGGCGGTGGCCTTGCTGCTGCTGCTTCGCTTCATGGTGGCTGCATCGAGGATTGGCTCGATCTTTCCACCGGCATCAATCCGTGCCCGCCGGAATTGCCCGAAATCCCGATGCGCGCCTGGCATCGCCTTCCCGATCAGGAGCGCGAGATGGCGGCACGCGAGGCGGCCCGGCGTCATTATCGCTCTGCCGCCCGGTTGCCGCTGCCCGTGCCCGGGACGCAATCCGTGATCCAGCTTCTGCCCCGGCTCGTTCCGTCCGGTAGCCGGGTCGCCGTCCTCTCGCCGACTTATGGTGAGTACGGGCGTGCATTTGCGCTGGCCGGACTGCCGGTCGATGTGATCTCCGATCTCGACTCGATTACGTCCGATCATCGTCTCGTGGTGGTGGTGAACCCGAACAATCCTGACGGGCGGTTGTTTAAACGCGACACACTGCAGAGGCTGTCTGCCGATCTGGCAAGACGGGATGGCTTGCTCGTGGTTGATGAAGCCTTTGGCGACATGGAGCCGGACCAAAGCCTAGCCGGCGATCCGAGCCCGAACCTCATCGTCTTTCGCTCTTTCGGCAAATTTTTCGGGCTGGCTGGTATCCGCCTGGGTTTTGTCATCGCCGCTGACGAGGTGACCGCGCAATTTGCCGACTGGCTGGGGCCCTGGGCGGTATCAGGCCCTGCGCTGGTGCTGGCCGAGCGGTTGATGGTTTCCGATGTCGGTTGCATCGCTGAGGTGATCCGCCAGCGTCATCATGCCCTCTCTACCGTGTTGTCCAAGGCTCGCCTCAGGGTCTGCGGTGGAACGACGCTCTTTCAACTCGTCGAGGACGCAGAGGCCGGAGAACTGCACCAGCATCTTTGCCGGCACCACATCCTGACGCGTCGCTTCGACTATCGGCCGAACTGGCTGAGATTTGGCCTGGCACCGGATGCAACGGCAGACGCTCGTCTGCTCGAGGCGCTCGTGTCTTTCCGGAGAGTTGACGGATGAGCCATCTCCTCGTGCTCCTTGTCGCCATCGGGCTCGATCGCGTGGTTGGAGATCCGCCCTGGCTCTGGCGGCGTCTGCCGCATCCGGTGGTGCTGTTCGGAAAGGCGATCGATCTTTTTGAAAGCCGTCTCAACCGCAGGACATTCACGCCTGAAGGGCGGCGGCTGAACGGTGTTCTGACGATTGCTGCGTTGCTGTTATGCTCCATTGCCGCCGGCCAGATCCTGTCTTCCGCTTTTGGCCTCATGGGGCGTGTCGGCCTGATTCTCGAAATGGTGGTCGTCGCGATATTCCTTGCGCAGAAAAGCCTTGGCGATCATGTCCAGGCGGTCGCTGATGGACTTTTGAGTGAAGGCCTTGAGGGCGGGCGGCGGGCGGTCGCCATGATCGTTGGTCGCGATCCGAAAACGCTTGACGAGGCCGGAGTGTCGCGGGCGGCCATCGAAAGCCTGTCTGAAAATTTTGCCGACGGCGTGGTCGCGCCGGCCTTCTGGTATGCGATCGGCGGGCTTCCCGGCATTCTGGCCTACAAGATGCTGAATACCGCCGATTCAATGATCGGACACAAGAACGAGCGCTTTCTTCAATTCGGCTGGGCATCGGCGAGGCTGGATGACCTCGCCAACTGGCCTGCAGCGCGATTGTCGGCCGCTTTCATCGCTCTTGCGGCGGCGCTTCGATGGGGTTCAGGGGCTGGACGTCGTTCCCTCTCGGCGGCACTCCGCGACAGCGGCCTGCATCGCTCGCCCAATTCCGGCTGGCCGGAGGCCGCGATGGCCGGAGCCCTCGATCTTCAGCTTGCGGGTCCCCGCGTCTATGGTGGTGTCAGGGTGAGCGAGCCGATGATGCACGCCGGAGGTCGTGCTGATGCAGGACCTGCCGATATTCAGAGCGGCATTCAGGTCTTTTATACGGCTTGCTCGATGATGGGTGTTGTGGTCGCGCTGATCTGGTTTCTATCGCGCTTGTTCTAGGCCAGGATCAATCGGGATCCTTGAGAGCGGGATGTAGCCATCTGCCGCCAGCGTGCTCAATCGACGCCGGCTGCGTCGCGCAGGCGATCGAGTTTCGGCACGATGACATGCCGATTGTTCTCGATGACGATGATGCCGTCCTTGCGCAGTTTGGTCATCTGTCGGCTGACCGTCTCGATCGTCAGGCCGAGAAAGTCTGCGATGTCGGCACGTGACAGTGGCAGGTCGAAGGTCTGGGTGCCTTCGCTTTCAGGGTCGATATGCGTCGCGATCAGGTAAAGGAAGCTCGCGACCTTTTCCTGGGCCGTCTTGCGCCCCAGTGTCAGCATCCAGTCGCGCGCTTCATCCAGTTCCTTCAGGGACTGGGCATGCAGCTTGCGTTCCATGTCCGGCACTTCGCCCACCATGCGGTCGACGACATTGCGCGGGAAGGTGCAGATTTCGGTGTCGGTTGCCGCTTCGGCCGTGATCGTGCTCTCACCGAGGAATGGGCGACCAAGAAAATCTGGCGCGAACTGCAGCCCAACGATCTGTTGCCGCCCGTCAGCCATCATCTTCGACAGCTTGATGACGCCCTTCAAGATGTTGCTGTAGCTTCCGACCTGCTCGCCCTGACCAATGACCTCATTGCCGGACTCGATACGACGACGCATGGAGTGACGATTGAGTTCAACCAGCTGCGCTGAAGTAAGGACAGAGCACAGACCGCCATGGCGCGCTTCGCAGGAACGGCAGACCGCTGGTGCCTCGCATTCCGGGAAGTGTTTTCTGTAGGTATCCATGGTCAAGCCATCCCGTCAGACCGATCAGCACAACGAGGGCCAGCTCCGGTCAAAGGCCCTCCTCGGGCCGCTGAGTTTCAGTAAACTCTACGCGAGAAATGTATCAGCAAATTGATCGAAGTCAAAGGCCGCGATGACTGCGCTCGCTATCTTTGGTCGCAGTTCGACACGTTTCAAGGCAGCGCAAAGTCATGCAAAATTCCCTACTGACCAAGTATTCCAGCGCTGTTCCACGCTACACGAGTTATCCGACGGCGCCGCATTTTCATGAAGGTGTCGACTGCGGCATATATGCGCAGTGGTTGAAGGCGATCACTGGAAAAGAGCGTATCTCGCTCTATTTGCACATCCCCTATTGTGACCGGCTCTGCTGGTTCTGTGCCTGCCATACAAAGCATACGCTGAAATATGAACCTATCGCGATCTATCTGGAATCATTGAAGAAGGAGATTGCAGCGGTCGGCGCGCTCGTGAGCCGCGACGCTGCTGTGACGGCCGTGCATTTTGGTGGGGGCTCCCCGACCATGCTTCGTCCTGATGACATGATCGCGTTGATGTCTGCGCTTCGTGCAGCCTTCCGCTTCGCCGATGATGTCGAGATCAGCGTCGAAATGGATCCCAACGATCTCGATGAGCCGCGCTACGATGCCCTTGCTACAATCGGTATGACGCGTGCCAGTCTCGGGGTCCAGGACTTCCACCCTGAGGTGCAGAAGGCGATCAATCGCATCCAGACGTTCGAACACACCAAATCGGTCGTCGACGCCGTGCGGGCACGCGGCGTGCACTCGGTGAATTGCGACATCCTCTACGGCCTGCCACACCAGACGGAGACGACGGTGGCCGAGACGGTGAAAGACATCTTGTCGCTCGCACCGGACCGGATCGCTCTCTTTGGCTATGCGCATGTGCCGTGGATGAAGAAGCACCAGACGATGATCAAGGAAGAGGTGCTGCCGGGGCTTGAAGAGCGTTTCGCACAGATGAATCTGGCGGCTTCCATGCTGATTGCTGCCGGTTACGAACCTGTCGGCATCGATCACTTCGCCCTGCCCAACGACAGGATGGCGATTGCTGCCAGGGAAGGGCGCCTGCGGCGCAATTTCCAGGGCTATACGGATGATGCGGCCGAAGCCCTGATCGGGCTCGGCGCCTCCTCCATAGGCCAGTTGCCGCAGGGCTACGTGCAGAACATGCCGGCAACCGGGGAGTATCAGCGGATGGCGGATGCCAGCGGTCTGGCTGCCGTCCGGGGCGTCGAGGTCAGTGATGATGACCGGCTGCGCCGCCGCGTGATCGAGGAGATCATGTGCCGTTTCACTCTCTCGTTTTCGGATCTGCGGTCAGAGTTCGGCGCTGCGGTGGACGCGATCGTCGCGGAAGCCACGGCCTTTGCGCAGTCCAACCGTGACGGTATCTGTCTCATCGAAGACGATCGTTTCGTCATCACCAGTATCGGTCGCCCCTTTGCTCGGACCATTGCCGCCGTCTTCGACAGCTATCTCGCGAACGGCAAGGGGCGGCACTCGATTGCTGTTTAGGCAACACTTGGGCCGCAAATTTCGCTGCCGCACAAAACCACCATTGGCATTTCACGCTGTTTTCCTTATGTGGAACCCAGAATTTGAGACATATGAGGTACGAGCGTGACCGCTACATTCGACAAAGTTGCCGACATCATTGCTGAGACCAGCGAAATCGACCGCGAGACGATTACGCCGGAAAGCCATACGATTGATGACCTCGGCATCGACAGCCTCGACTTCCTCGACATCGTCTTTGCGATCGACAAGGAATTCGGGATCAAGATCCCGCTCGAGCAGTGGACGCAGGAAGTCAACGAAGGCAAGGTCTCGACCGAAGAATACTTCGTTCTGAAGAACCTCTGCGCCAAGATCGACGAACTTCGCGCCGCCAAGGGCTGAGCCGCCCCAAGAGGAGCGGACATCGTCATGCTGCTTGAATATTTCCAGATGATTGACAAGGTCGAGAGCGTTGATCTCGGCCTTGGTCGTTTGAAGGCCACTTCTGTTGTGCCGATGGAGAGCCCAGTCTTTGAAGGGCATTTCCCCGGAATGCCGCTCGTTCCTGGCGTTCTCCTGATCGAGACCATGGCGCAGGCCTCCGGCATGTTGCTCTTGGCCGTCAAGGACTTCGAAGCCATGCCCTTCCTGATGTCCGTCGATGGCGCCAAGATGCGCACCTTCGTTGAGCCGGGGGCAATCCTCGACATTGAGGCGGAACTGGAGCATGACGGTTCGGGCTTTGCCGTCACCAAGGCGAAGATCACGAGCGGCGGCAAGAAGGTCTGCGACGCCCAACTGAAGCTGCGTACCATGCCTTTCTCCGAAGTGCCGCTCGCGCCGATCGTGCGCAAACGCGCGGAAGAGGTCGGCCTGATCGCTGCCATGGCGGCCCAGGCTTAAGGCGCATTCGGCCGCAAGGGCGCAATTGCTATTGACCTTGGGGCCTTATTCGGGAAAACCCGCATTTTACGCCGGTGAGCCTGCCGGCGAGAGGATTGCATATGGTCAAACAACCGAATGATGTGGTGATCACCGGCGTCGGGATTGTCACCTGCCACGGCACGGGCAAGGATGCGCATGTCGCGCTGCTTTCGGCCAAGACGGCGCCCGAGCCGGTCCTGGAGACCGAAAAGTTCGCGCCCTACGTCGTGCACAAGCTGCCGGAGATCGACTGGTCGCAGCAGATCGCCAAGCGTGGCGACCAGCGCCAGATGGAGAACTGGCAGCGCCTCGGCGTCTTTGCCGCTGGTCTCGCGCTCGACGATGCCGGCATGAAGGACGATGCGGACGCCTGCGGCACCATGGATCTCATCGTGGCGGCCGGTGGTGGCGAGCGTGACATCGCCGTCGACAGCCTGATTGTCGACGAGGCTTTGCAGCGCAACGACCGCGAAAAATTCCTGATCGAGAAGCTCAAGACCGAGCTTCGTCCCACCCTCTTCCTGGCGCAGCTTTCCAACCTGCTCGCCGGCAATATCTCGATCGTGCACAAGGTGACCGGTTCGTCGCGCACCTTCATGGGCGAAGAGGCAGCCGGCATCTCGGCGATCGCAACCGCCTTTGCCCGCATCAAGGCCGGCCAGTCGACGCATACGCTGGTCGGGGGTGCCTTCGTCTCGGAGCGTCCAGATATCCTGCTGCTCGTCGAGGGCATCCGCGCCCATCAGACCGGTCCCTGGCAGCCGCTCTGGTCGCGTGACGGCTCGTCGGGTGGTGGCATGATCCTCGGCACGGTCGGCGCCTTCCTGGTGCTCGAATCGCGCGAACATGCCGAAGCCCGTGGCGCTCATATCTATGCCGTGCTGGACGCCGTCGAAGGCGATCGCGGCAATCGCGATGAGGGCAAGCTCGAGGCGCGCCTTGGTCGTATGGTGCCGGAAGCGGCGTCCCTTTCTGCAGCCGATACCGTTGTGTTCTCGGGCGCGTCAGGACTGGCCGAACTCACGCAACGTGAGAAGGCTCTCCTTGCGGAACGTTTCCCCGGCATGCCGGTGCGCGGCTATGCCGGGTCGATCGGTCATTCCGTCGAGGCGCAGTTCCCGGCGGGCTTGGCACTGGCAGCGCTCGCAATCGATTCCGGTGCCACAGTGCCGGCCTTCGATGCCGCGAGCGAAGCCGCCCAGGCTGGCCCGGCCAAACATGCCATCATCTCCACCGTCGGCTATGTGCGAGGCGAAGGCCTTGCCGTGCTCTCGGCGAATGCGTGAGGAGGATAGATCCATGACCGACAGCCGTTTCAAGGATCATCTCGGCCGCCCGATCATCGCCGTCACCGGCATGGGCGTCATCACGTCGCTCGGCCAGGGTCTTGCCGACAACTGGTCGAAGCTGACGTCTGGTCAGTCGGGCATCCACTACATCAAGCGCTTCGACACCGAGGGCATGTCGACCCGGATCGGTGGCACGGTCGATTTCATTGCCGTGCCCGCCAACAATGCCGTCGAGCGCTCCTATGCGCTGGCGCGCGAGACGACCATAGAGGCGCTCGCCCAGGCCGGCATCAATGGCGACTTCAACGGCCCGCTTTTCTTGGCAGCCCCACCGGTGGAGCCGGAATGGCATGACCGTTTTGCGCTGGCCGAACGCGCACCGGCCTCGACCCAGCCGGGCGACGCCTATGACCGCTTTCTCGCGGCGATGCGCGAAAAGCCGGATCCGGTCTTCCTCGAAGCCGTGCAGTTTGGTTCGATCTCCGAGCGTCTCTCCGACAAGTTCGGCACGCGTGGCCTGCCGGTTACGCTGTCGACGGCCTGCGCTTCCGGCGCCACCGCGATCCAGCTCGGCGTCGAGGCGATCCGCCAGGGCCGTACGGAGCGGGCGCTGACGGTTGCAACCGATGGCTCGATCAGCCCGGAAGCGGTCATTCGCTTCTCGCTGCTTTCGGCGCTATCCACCCAGAACGATCCGCCGGAAAAGGCATCCAAGCCCTTCAGCAAGGAGCGGGATGGCTTCGTGATTGCCGAGGGTGCGGCGACGCTCGTGCTGGAATCGCTGGAATCGGCCATTGCTCGTGGCGCCAAGGTGCTTGGCATCATCAAGGGCTGCGGCGAGAAGGCCGACCATTTCCACCGTACGCGCTCGTCGCCCGATGGCGGTCCCGCAATCGCGACGATCAAGGCAGCGCTTGCCGATGCCGGCCTGTCGGAAGATGCGATCGGCTACATCAATGCCCATGGCACCTCGACGCCTGAAAACGACAAGATGGAATATGGTGCCATGCTGTCGGTCTTCGGCGATCGCCTGAAGGACGGCATTCCCTGCTCGTCGAACAAGTCGATGATTGGCCATACGCTGACGGCGGCCGGCGCGGTCGAGGCGGTGTTCTCGATCCAGACCATGCTGACAGGCACTCTGCCGCCGACGATCAACTACACCAATCCCGATCCGTCGATCGTGCTGGACGTGGTGCCGAACGCGAAGCGGGAGGCCTCCGTTTCGGCGGTTCTCTCGAACTCATTCGGCTTTGGCGGCCAGAACGCCAGCCTTGTCATGACGCGGGAACCGGCGTAATCGGCTCCGCAACATCGAACAGACCAGATTTGACGCCCATCGGGCGGGGATAAGAACTCATGCGCGCATTGCAACTCGTCGAAGACCGCAAGCTTGAAATCGTCGACCTGCCGGAGCCGGATGCACCAGGCCCGGGCGAAGTGACGTTGCGCGTCAAGGCCGTTGCATTGAACCACATCGATGTCTGGGGCTGGCGCGGCATGGCGTTCGCCAAGCGCAAGATGCCGCTTGTCATCGGTGCGGAAGCCTCCGGCGTGGTCGAGGCGATCGGCCCCGGCGTCGGCAATATCCTGCCGGGTCAGCTGGCTGCCGTCTATGGCGCGCGCACCTGCGGCCTCTGCAAGCCCTGCCGCGAAGGCCGTGACAATCTTTGCGAAAACGTCTCCGGCGTGCATGGCTTCCACCTCGATGGCTTCGCGCAGGAAAAGATCAATCTGCCGGCCCGCCTGCTCGTTCCGGCGCCTCCGGGCGTCGATGCGGTTGCCGCGGCACTTGCCCCTGTCACCTTCGGCACCGTCGAGCACATGCTTTTCGACAATGCCAAGCTCCAGCCAGGTGAAACCATCCTCATCCATGCAGGCGGTTCCGGCATCGGCACGGCGGCCATCCAGCTTGCCAAGAAGATCGGCTGTACGGTCATCACCACCGTCGGCTCAGACGACAAGATCGAGCCGGCCAAGGCACTCGGCGCCGATCACGTCATCAACTACCGCACCGATCGCTTCGAAGGCATGGTTCGCAAGATCACCAAGAAGAAGGGCGTCGATGTCGTCTTCGAACATGTCGGCAAGGATACGTTCGCGGCCTCGATGTTCTGCCTGAAGCGCGGCGGCCGCCTCGTTACCTGCGGCTCGACATCGGGCGTCTCGACCGAAGTGAACCTGATGATGCTGTTCCAGCAGCAGCTCAAGCTCTTCGGCTCCTTTGGTTGCCGCATGGAAAACATGGCGGATGCCATGCAGAAGATGGCGCGCGGCCTCGTGCACCCCGTCATTGATACTCAGGTGTCCTTCGACGATATCGACAAGGCTCTTGCGCGCATGGAAGGCCGCCAGGTCTTCGGCAAGATCATCCTGAAGATGGACTGACCGCGTGCGGATGCTCGTCACCCGCATCGTTCTGGCGCTGCGCAAGTCCTATCAGTGGTCCGTCGCCCAGGCGGCCTTCGGCTTCCTGACGACCCTGAAGGTCCTGCCGGCGGACGCTGCGATCAACTTCGCCGACCGGCTGATGCGCTGGGTCGGGCCGAAGACGAAGCGGCACCGGCTGATGCAGGTGAATCTGCGCAACGCTTTCCCTGAGAAGTCGGAGGCCGAGCGCGAGGAGATCGCGCTGGCGAGCTGGGGCCATATGGGCCGACTTGCGGCCGAATATGTCTTCCTCGACCGCCTCTTCGATTTCGATCCGGAGAAACCGGGCGAGGGTAGGGTGGAGGTGTCGGGCGTCGAGCAGTTTCTGGACCTTCGCGACAATCCGCGGCCATTCATCGTCTTTACGGGCCATACGGGCAATTTTGAGCTGTTGCCGGTTGCGGGGGCCGCTTTCGGCCTCTACGTGACGGTGCTCTTCCGACCGCCAAACAATCCCTATATCGCCGAGAAAGTATTCGAGTTCCGCCGCAAGCGCATGGGCAAGCTCGTGCCCTCGCATGCAGGGTCGTCCTTTGCACTCGCTCGCCAGCTGGAACAGGGCGGTGGGGTTGGCGTTCTGGTCGATCAGAAATTCAAGAAGGGCATGGAAACGCAGTTCTTCGGCAATCCGGTTCGGACCAATCCTTTGCTTGCCAAGCTCGCACGGCAGTTCGACTGTGAGGTCTACCCGGCGCGCTGCATCCGCCTTCCGGGCAATCGGTTCCGGCTGGAGATCGAGCCGCGTGTCACGCTTCCGCGTAACGACAAGGGCCAGATCGACGTCACGGCAACGGCGCAGCTGCTGAACGACAAGGTGGAAGCCTGGGTTCGGGAGTATCCTGAGCAGTGGCTCTGGTATCACGACCGCTGGAACATCAAGCGATCGCTCTGAAGGGAATACTGTTCCGGCAGCATGCCGCTGCTATTGATTCGGGACAGCAGTAGAAGGCACTTGATTGTCCAGTCTTCCCTGAATTTTCATCCATATTCTATTGAGATGCAGAAAATATTTTTTGGGCTGCGTTGTAACCGGCTGCCTCTGCCGGTTGAAGGTGACGCGACCTCATGTTACGCACCCACCACATGTGTGACGGATTTCATTCGTTTGTCACATCTCGGCGATGAGGTTGCGAATGTCTTTTGGCGAATTCCGTGATTCGAATCTGCGCGCTCTGTTCGAAGCGGTATCGCTGAAGAATCTGCAGTTGCAGCAAGCCGTTCGCAGCGGCAATGACCAGCTCGTGCGCGTGCTCGACCGGGAGATCGATCCCTTGATCTCGGCCCTGATCAGCTACCGGGCCACTGATATTGACGATATCTACCTGCAGATGCGGCTTTTGACGAAGCTGTTGCGTGAGGATGCCGACGATCGATCCTGCGTCTTGCGTCACGCTTCGATGCTGACGCTGCTGGTGGAGCGTTACTTCGGCCCGAAGCGCGGTGAGGAGACGCCTTTCCCAACCATCTCAACCGTGCGTGCCCTGCAGGACGGTGATGATGTGCAGCTGAACGAGCAGATTCTCAACAATCTGCCGGAGCGTGTGGCGGTGGTAACCTGTGATTACCGCTACCTGTTTGCCAACACGGCGATGGCCCGCATGTTGGGCCTGCGTCAGATGGACATCATCGGGCGGAGCGTGTTTGATCTCGGGCTTGCAGCTGGCAACAGTGACTGGCTTCAGGAGGCGCTCGATTCAGCCTTTATGGGCCGTTCAGGCAGTTTCCTCGCCAGGTTGCCGGCGGTCACCGCGGATGGGGAGATGCGTGGTCGCTTCGGTCCTCTGCGCGCTGCCGACGGAAGCGTCAGCGGTGCGATCCTGACGCTTGGAGAAGCTGAGTCCGTCTTCGGTGACGTTGCAGCCTGAAGGTTTCTGCCGCGCCGGAAGCACAGGGCAGGGGCTTCACCCCTGGATAACCTGCGCGTCTTCCGACAATACTCCCTGCAACAGATGCTCCCGCTCGAAGGCGATGTGGCGGCGGATGCCTTCAAAGAATCCGCGCAGCATGTAGCCTACGGCTTCCATGTTGACCCTGTCGCCCGATCCCAGCTTCAAAAGCGCATCCGTCAGTTCCTCGGCAAAGCACTCATCCTCGCAATGTTCGAACTTCAGCCTTTCGAGCGTCGGCCCGAGAGCATCGGTCGCATCCGGGTTTGATTGCAGCTGTGGGAAGAGGACGGTCTCCTCGTAGTGATGAATGCCCTTGATCAGCGGGCCCAGTGCCTTGGCCGCGTAGATGCATTTCTGCCGGTTGATGTTTGCCGGCAGTGAGTCGGCGATTTCTTCCAGTTCCCGGCAGAGCGCAAGTTGTTCGGTATGGGCGCGATACAGCCAAGCCAGATCGCGCTCTCCTCCGTCGAGCAAGCGGTTGCCCGTCCTCGTATCGACCGCATTGAGCTTGCCGTTTTCAGTGTTCGTCAGCATGTCCGTTCTCTCCAACGGGGCCTTCCGCCGCACGGTACCCCAGTGCTCCAAGACACGCGCAGCGGGCGTTACCCTTGCGATCTCAGGCCTTGGTGCCAAGCGATCGCCAACCCGATTGCTGGGCCAAACCTCGCGAATTTTAGAGAGATGCGCATTGACTTGGATCAAGGTGGGTTGGCGCCCCCAATGCGATTGGTGCATTCGACGCGGGAGGAATCGTCCCTTGGGCGAGCCCCCCGCGATGAGATCAGCAAGCGTTGGGGGATTCCAACAATGAACTATACGTTAGAGACATTGGTGATGGCGGTGCTCGCCTTCGCCGCGCTGCTCGGGGTGGCCTTCACCCAGGACAGCCTCTTCGCAGCCCATATGTGGGTTGCCTTCTTCGTGCTCACTGCGGGCACGATCATCATGCTGCGCCGGATGCAGTTTGCTCCGTCCACAGCATCCTCCTCCGCTTCCAAGCCGAAAGTGCAGCAGTCGGAATACTTCGACGAAGTTGTGCGCTACGGCGTGATCGCTACCGTCTTCTGGGGCGTTGTCGGTTTTCTGGTCGGCGTCGTCGTGGCCCTGCAGCTCGCCTATCCCGATCTCAACATCGAGCCCTGGCTGAACTTCGGGCGTCTTCGTCCGCTGCACACATCGGCCGTCATCTTCGCTTTCGGCGGTAACGCCCTGATCGCGACGTCGTTCTATGTCGTCCAGCGTACCTCGCGTCAGCGTCTCTTTGGCGGCAATCTGGGCTGGTTCGTATTCTGGGGGTACCAGTTCTTCATCGTCATGGCGGCCACCGGCTATCTCCTGGGCATCACCCAAGGCCGTGAATATGCCGAGCCGGAATGGTATGTGGACCTCTGGCTGACCGTCGTCTGGGTCGCTTATCTGATCACCTTCATGGGCACGATCATGACCCGGAAGGAGAGCCACATCTATGTGGCCAACTGGTTCTACCTGTCCTTCATCATCACGATCGCGATGCTGCACATCGTCAACAATCTGGCGATCCCGGTCTCCTTCCTCGGTACGAAGAGCTATTCGGCCTTTTCTGGTGTCCAGGACGCGCTGACCCAGTGGTGGTATGGCCATAACGCCGTCGGCTTCTTCCTCACCGCCGGCTTCCTCGGCATGATGTACTACTTCGTACCCAAGCAGGCCGGTCGTCCGGTCTATTCCTACCGCCTGTCGATCATCCACTTCTGGGCGCTGATCTTCATGTATATCTGGGCCGGCCCGCACCACCTGCACTACACGGCTCTGCCCGACTGGGCGCAGACGCTTGGCATGGTGTTCTCGGTCATGCTCTGGATGCCGTCCTGGGGTGGCATGATCAACGGTCTGATGACGCTGTCTGGCGCCTGGGACAAGATCCGTACCGACCCGATCATCCGCATGATGGTCATCGCGATCGCCTTCTACGGCATGTCGACCTTCGAAGGTCCGATGATGTCCATCAAGGCCGTCAACTCGCTCAGCCACTACACGGAATGGACCATTGGTCACGTTCACTCGGGCGCACTCGGCTGGGTCGGCATGATCTCCTTCGGCGCGATCTATTACCTGACCCCGAAGCTGTGGAACCGCAACCGTCTCTACTCGCTGCGCCTGGTCAACTGGCACTTCTGGCTCGCAACGCTCGGCATCGTCGTCTACGCCGCCGTGCTCTGGGTTGCCGGCATCCAGCAGGGCCTGATGTGGCGCGAATACGATGCCCAGGGCTTCCTGGTCTACTCGTTCGCCGAGTCGGTCGCGGCCATGCATCCCTACTTCGTGCTGCGCACGATCGGCGGTGCCATGTATCTCATCGGCGGTATCATCATGGCCTACAACGTCCTGATGACCATCCTCGGCTACGAACGCCAGGAAGCGCCGATCGCCGGAAGCGCATTGCCAGCTGCTGCGCAGCCGGCTGAATAAAAGGAAGGCTCACATGTCTATTCTTGATAAACACGCAATCCTTGAGAAGAACTCGAGCCTTCTCTTCCTCGGTTCGCTTCTGGTCGTGACCATCGGCGGCATCGTGGAAATCGCTCCGCTCTTCTATCTGGAAAACACCATCGAAAAGGTGGAGGGCATGCGGCCCTACTCGCCGCTGGAACTCGCTGGCCGCAACATCTACATCCGTGAAGGCTGCTATGTCTGTCACAGTCAGATGATCCGGCCGTTCAAGGACGAGGTCGAACGCTACGGTCACTACTCTCTGGCAGCGGAGTCGATGTACGACCACCCGTTCCAGTGGGGATCGAAGCGCACGGGTCCGGATCTTGCCCGCGTCGGGGACCGCTATTCGAATGAATGGCACGTCCAGCACCTGATCGAACCGCGCGATGTCGTGCCGGAATCGATCATGCCGAGCTACTCCTACCTGAAGACGACGCCGCTCAAGGTGGCGAACGTGACGATGGACCTGAAGGCCAATAGCCTGGTCGGTGTTCCCTATACCGAGGAGATGCTGGCGCAGGCGCAGGCCGATCTGGTCGCCCAGGCGGATCCGAACGCCGATACTTCGGGCCTGCTTGAGCGCTATCCGAAGGCCAAGGTCGGTGATTTCGATGGTGATCCGACCAAGCTGACCGAGATGGACGCACTCGTCGCCTATCTCCAGATGCTCGGCACGCTCGTCGACTTCTCCACCTATGATGACGCTAGCGGCTACCGCTGAGGAGGACACCATGGAAACCTATACCGCCATGCGCCACTTCGCCGACAGCTGGGCCTTGCTCGCCATGACCCTGTTCTTCGTCGGAGTCGTTCTCTTCACATTCCGCCCGGGCGGCAAGAAGCCTGCCGACGACGCGGCCAGCATCCCTCTCAAGGAGGATTGAACAATGGCAGACAAGAAACACATCGACGAGATCAGCGGCGTCGAGACCACCGGCCATGAGTGGGACGGCATTCGCGAACTCAACAATCCGATGCCACGCTGGTGGGTCTGGACCTTTTATGCAACCATCGTCTGGGCGATCGGATACACCATCATGTATCCGGCCTGGCCGCTCCTGACCGACAACACCAAGGGCCTGCTCGGTTACTCGAGCCGTGCGGAAGTGGCGCAGGAACTGGTCGCGGCAAAGTCCTCCCAGGCGGTCTATCTCGACAAGATTGCGACCTTGCCACTTGAAGAGATCGTTGCCGACAAGGAACTCACCCAGTTTGCTGTTGCTGGTGGCGCTGCCGCTTTCAAGGTGAACTGCTCGCCCTGCCATGGTTCGGGTGCTGCCGGCGGCGCCGGATATCCGAACTTGAATGACGACGATTGGCTATGGGGTGGGGATCTTGAATCGATCCATGCCACGATCGCGCATGGCATCCGTTACGATCAGGATCCTGACACCCGGGTTTCGGAAATGCCGGCCTTTGCCGACATCCTCGACGCCGAGCAGATCAAGCAGGTCGCCGCCTATGTGGTCAGCCTGACCGGCACGCCGCTTGATGCCGCGATGGTTGAGCCGGGCAAACAGGTCTATGCCGACAACTGCGCCTCCTGCCACGGCGAAGATGCCAAGGGCAACCGGGATTTCGGTGCGCCGAATCTCGCCGACGCCATCTGGCTGAAGGTTGACGGTGAGGCGCAGATCGCAGCCCAGATCCGTCAGCCGCGCCACGGTGCGATGCCGGGTTGGGCCGCACGTCTCGGTGACACCACTGTCAAGCAGTTGACCGTCTACGTACACCAGCTGGGCGGCGGCGAGTAAGCTTCGCCTTGCTGCAGGGTCCAGGGCCGCATCTCACGATGCGGCCCTTTTCTTTTCACATATGAAAACATGCATGTATTGCGACGCTTCGCCGCTGCTTGACTTAAGTCAAGGCGAGCTGGCCTTTGAGATGGGACAAGGCGAGCATCAGAAGAAGGTTCTCGTCTCATGAATATACATGCCGATCAAACCCGAGCACCGGACGCGCCTGAGGTCGAGAGACTCGACGCCGAGGCGGTGATGTCGGCCAAAAGCCGGCGCCCGCTTTATGAAGCTCGCAAGAAGATTTTTCCAAAGCGTGCCGAGGGTAGCTTCCGCCGCTTCAAGTGGATCGTCATGGCGATCACGCTCGGCATCTACTATCTCACGCCCTGGCTGCGCTGGGACCGCGGTGAGTTTGCGCCTGATCAGGCTGTCCTGATCGATCTGGCGCATCGCCGCTTCTATTTCTTCTTCATCGAGATCTGGCCGCAGGAGTTCTTCTTCGTCGCCGGTCTGCTGGTCATGGCCGGCTTCGGTCTCTTTCTCGTCACCTCGGCCGTCGGTCGTGCCTGGTGTGGCTACACCTGTCCGCAGACGGTTTGGGTTGATCTTTTCCTCGTCGTCGAGCGCTTCATCGAGGGGGATCGCAATGCGCGAATCAAGCTCGAAGCCGCGCCCTGGACTTTCGACAAGATCTGGAAGCGTGTCAGCAAACACGCGATCTGGATTCTGATTGGTGTGCTGACAGGTGGTGCCTGGATCTTCTATTTCGCCGATGCCCCGTCGCTTGCCATGGATTTCCTCACCGGCAATGCGGCGCCGGTCGCGTATATAACCGTCGCCATTCTGACCGCGACGACTTACGTATTCGGTGGCCTGATGCGCGAGCAGGTCTGCATCTACATGTGCCCCTGGCCACGTATCCAGGCTGCGATGCTCGATGAGAACTCGCTCGTCGTCACCTATAATGACTGGCGCGGAGAACCGCGGACTCGCCACGCGAAAAAGGCCATAGCAGCGGGTGAATCGGTCGGCGACTGTGTTGACTGCAATGCCTGTGTCGCCGTCTGTCCCATGGGCATCGATATCAGGGACGGGCAGCAGCTTGAATGCATCACCTGCGCGCTCTGCATCGATGCCTGCGACGGCGTCATGGACAAGGTCGGCAAACCGCGTGGCCTGATCGCGTATGCCACACTCGACGAATACCAGTCCAACATGGCGTTGGCCACCAATGGCGGGACCACCAGCATCGACCCGAAGCAGGTACGCAACCCGGACGGCAGCTTCTCCGACAAGATTCGCCACTTCAACTGGCGTGTGATCTTCCGTGCGCGGACGCTGCTCTACATGGGGGTGTGGACAGCTGTCGGCATTGCCATGCTTGTAGCGCTCCTCACCCGTGACCGGTTGGAGGTCAATGTCCTGCATGATCGCAATCCGCAGTTCGTGCTCGAATCGGACGGGTCGATCCGCAACGGCTATACGGTCCGCATCCTCAACATGGTCGCCGCGCCCCGCGAGATTGAAGTGTCGCTCGAAGGGCTGCCGGATGCCAATATGAAGATCAATGGCATCAATCAGCCAGCCGCGCGCTCCTTCACGGTGTCGGTCGAGCCGGATGAAGCCACCACGCTCAAGGTCTTCGTGACGCTTTCCGGTGACAAGGTCACCGACGCCAACCAGAGCTTCCAGTTCGTTGCCCAGGATACCGGCAGTCACGAGCGGGACGTCTATGATGCAGTCTTCATTGGTCCGGGAGCCAAGAAATGACCACCGATACGAAAAAGCCCTTTACCTTCACCGGCTGGCACATGCTGGCGATCATGCTGGCCTTCTTCGGCACGATCATCACGGTCAATTTCACCATGGCCTATCTTGCGACCACAAGCTGGAGCGGCCTGGTGGTCAAGAACACGTATGTTGCGAGCCAGCAGTTCAACGGCAAGACGGCAGCCATCCGCGAGATGCTGGCGACCGGCATTGCCGGTGATCTCTCGGTGGACGGCAAGGGTATGCGTTACCGCCTCACTCTGCCGGGCGATACGCCCGTTGTTGCCGATGCAGTCACGGCGCATTTCAAACGGCCCGTCGGCGTCGCACAGGATTTTGAACTGCAACTGACACCTGCGGGCGACGGTCTCTATCTCGCCGAGACCACTGTCCTTCCCGGCAGCTGGATCGTCGAGATGCAGGCAACCAAGGACGGCAAGATGATCATGCACGAGGCGAAGCGGATCAGCGTTTCGGGAGAATGACGATGAGTTGCTGTGCAGCCGGCACCGAAGGCGCCTTGGACCTGGAGCGGGCAGGGGTCTCCCTGCCGTCGGCGGAAGAGCTGAAGCTCTCCAGCCGTGCGGTGGGGCCCGGTCTCTGGCAGGTTGATATGAGCGTGCCAGGCGTCCATTGCGGGACCTGCATCACGACGGTCGAGAGTGCGCTCAGGGCCCTTCCGGAAGTCGAGCGGGCTCGTGTCAATCTTTCGACCAAGCGGGTTTCCGTCGTGTGGAAGGAGGCGGTGGACGGCACCGAAACGGACCCCGTCAACCTCGCTCGTGCCATTGCCGCAACCGGCTATTCAGCCCACCTGTTCACCGCAGCGGAGGAAGCTTCGGACGCCTTGCGCAACCAGCTCATTCGGGCGGTTGCCGTTTCAGGCTTTGCCGCGACCAACATCATGCTGCTGTCGGTCTCGGTATGGTCGGGCGCTGATGCCTCGACGCGGGATCTGTTCCACTGGATCTCGGCGATGATCGCCGCCCCGGCGCTCATTTATGCCGGCCGCTTCTTTTATGAATCAGCCTGGAACGCGCTGAAGCATGGGCGTACCAACATGGACGTGCCGATCGCCATTGGCATCACGCTCTCCTATTTTGCCTCGCTCTGGGAAACCATCCATCACGGCCCGCACGCCTATTTCGATGCGACGGCGTCGTTGCTCTTCTTCCTCTTGATCGGCCGCACGCTCGACCACATCATGCGCGACCGTGCCCGTTCGGCCATCAGCGGCCTTGCCCGGCTCAATCCGCGAGGTGCCATGGTGCTCGTGGACGGCGGGGCACGTGAGTATCGGGCAGTCGATGAGATCCGCGTCGGCGATCAGGTTGCCATCTCCGCCGGCGACCGCATTCCCGTCGACGGGATCGTTGTTGCAGGAGAGAGCGATCTCGATATCTCGATCGTCAATGGCGAGAGTGCACCGGTTTCCGTCCGTCCGGGTTCCGATGTGCAGGCGGGGACGCTCAGCCTCACCGGCTCTCTCACGGTCCGCGCAACCGCGACAGCCCAGAACTCCTTCCTTTCGGAGATCATTCACCTGATGGAGGCAGCAGAAGGGGGCAGGGCGCGCTACCGCCGCATTGCCGATCGTGCAGCTCAATACTATTCGCCGGCGGTTCATCTGCTGGCCATCAGTTCCTTCATTGCCTGGGGGCTCTACGACGGTGACTGGAAGCATGCGATGATGGTGGCAATCGCCGTCCTGATCATCACCTGCCCCTGCGCACTTGGTCTTGCCGTGCCCGTTGTCCAGGTCGTCGCTGCCGGACGCCTGTTCAAGGCAGGTGTCATGGTCAAGGATGGTTCGGCCATGGAAAGGCTCGCCGAAATCGAGGCCGTCGCCTTTGACAAGACAGGCACACTGACGCTCGGCCGTCCGCGCCTCGTGGATGCCGCCAGGATTGAGCCGTCAGGTTTTACAATCGCAGCCGGTCTTGCCGCCCATTCCCGGCACCCGCTTTCTCGGGCGCTCTGGGCAGCTTATGGCGGTCAGCCGCGTGGTTTCGAAACCGTTCGCGAGGTGCCTGGATCCGGTGTCGAGGCCGAAACAGAGGAAGGCGTTTGGCGTCTCGGCAACCGTAGATTTGCCTTTGGCGATGCGGCAGAGGATGCGAGCGAGAAGCCCTATTCCGAAGTGGTTCTCTCGCTTAATGGCATCGAACGCGCAACCTTCCTGTTCGAGGACATGCTGAGGCCGCGTGCCCGTTCATCGATCGATGCCTTGAAGAAGGCGGGCCTCCACCTCGGGATCCTTTCGGGAGATCGTGCACCCGTCGTCGCAAAGCTCGCCGCGGATCTGGGTGTCGACAGCTGGCGCGCTGGGCTGACGCCGCGCGAGAAAGCAGAGGCCTGTGCCGAGGCATCAGCGCAGGGGCACCGCGTCCTGATGGTCGGCGATGGCATCAATGACGCGCCGGCCCTTTCTGCCGCACATGTTTCGATGGCTCCTGCCACGGCCGCCGATGTCGGCCGTCAAGCTGCCGACTTCGTCTTCATGCGCGATGGGCTGGAAGCCGTGCCCTTTGCCATCGAGGCTTCGCGTCGTGCAGGTCGCCTGATCCGCGAGAACTTCGCGCTGGCCATAGGCTATAATGTCATCGCCGTGCCGATCGCGCTTCTGGGTTATGCCACCCCTCTGATCGCGGCCGTCGCCATGTCGACCTCGTCCATCATCGTTGTCGCCAATGCCTTGCGCCTCAATCGGCTGGCGCTGGACGAGAAGTCACTGGTGCCGGATATCGCCTCGGCTGCATCGACATCGGCATCGGAAGGTGCGAGGTTCGCCGCATGAACATGCTGATCTTCCTTATTCCGATCGCCCTGTTTCTCGGGGGGCTCGGGCTTTTTGCCTTCCTCTGGTCGCTGAAAAGCGGCCAGTACGAAGACCTCGATGGTGCTGCCTGGCGTGTCATCTCGGAGAATGACGACAAGCCGGACGCTTGATGCAGCGTTTACCGAACGGTCAAAATAGAGTCTTGCCGCATGCCCTCGTGAATGCGAGAAAGCCGCATCCATGAATTTGCATGCGGAGGCTTCATCGTGCAGCAAGCGGAAATCGGACTGATCGGTCTCGGAGTTATGGGCTCCAACCTGGCGCTCAACATTGCCGAAAAAGGCAACCGGATCGCGGTCTTCAATCGCACGCCCGCGAGAACGGACGAATTTCTCGGTGAGGCGGGTGAACTCGCGGATCGCATCATTGGCTGCCATACGATCGAAGAATTCGTTGCTGCCATCCGCCCGCCGCGTCCGATCATCATCATGATCAAAGCCGGCGATGCCGTCGATCAGCAGATGGCGGCACTGATGCCGTTTCTCGCCAAGAACGACATCATGATCGATGCCGGCAATGCCAACTTCCGCGACACCGTCGCCCGGTTCGAGAAACTCGCCGGCACAGATTTCACCTTCATCGGCATGGGTGTCTCCGGCGGGGAAGAGGGGGCCCGTCACGGTCCCTCGATCATGGTCGGTGGCACCGAGGAAAGCTGGAAGCGCGTCGAACCGGTCCTGACCTCGATCGCGGCAAAGTTCAACGACGAGCCCTGCGTCGCGTGGCTCGGTACGGATGGCGCAGGCCATTTCGTCAAGACGATCCACAACGGCATCGAATATGCCGACATGCAGATGATAGCCGAGATCTATGGCATTTTGCGCGATGGGTTGAAGATGTCGGCTGCCGAGATCGGCGAGATCTTCGGTCAGTGGAACAAGGGTCGCCTGAATTCCTACCTGATCGAGATCACAGAAAAGGTGCTGAAGGCCATCGATCCCGAAACCGGCAAGCCGATGGTCGATGTGATTGTCGATGCGGCCGGACAGAAGGGCACAGGCAAGTGGTCGGCCATCGAGGCACAGAATCTCGCCGTCGCTGCAAGCGGCATCGAGGCCGCCGTGTCCGGTCGCGTGCTGTCGTCGCTGCGCGCGGAACGTCTGGCCGCTGAAAAGCTGTTCGGCCTGCCGACGCTTGCAGAAACGCCAGCGGACAAGGCCGCCTTCATTGCCGACCTCGAAAACGCGCTGCTGGCCGCCAAAATCGCAGCCTATGCACAGGGCTTTGCCGTCATGTCTGCGGCATCCACCGAGTTCAACTGGTCGCTGCCCATGCCGACCATCGCCCGCATCTGGCGCGCCGGCTGCATCATCCGCTCTCAGTTCCTCGACGAGATTACCTCGGCCTTCACCAAGGATCCGAACGTGCCGAACCTCGTCGTCACCCCGGCCTTCGCTGCCATGGTCAAGGAAACCGATGGTGCGCTGCGCCGTGTTGTCGCCCATGCCGCGCTGTCGGGGCTTCCGGTCCCGGCGATTGCGTCCGCGCTGTCTTACTTTGACACCTATCGTCGTGGGCGGGGTACGGCCAACCTGATCCAGGCGCAGCGCGATTTCTTCGGCGCGCATGGGTTCGACCGTCTCGACGGCAAGGACGTTCACCACGGTCCGTGGGCTGGCCAGTTCTGATCACCGGCAGACTGGAGTTTCCAATGGGGCCCGATATCTCAGGATGTCGGGCCTCTTTGCATTGGAAGTCCGCCAAGACAGACAGTCTTGGGCTTCAGGCTTCCGAATTCGGCCGCACGATCGCCTGCCCATCACCCTGTGAATGAATGCTGTTGCAGGCCGTATTCGTTAAAATCCAGTCGTTTCCTTTACCTTTGGATTAAGGTCCGTCGCCTAGCTTGCCTGAGCGGTTAACAACTTTGCTCGTATTTCAGGCGTTCGTTATGGTCTCCATTAACTTTTCAACACTTGCGATCGCTGCTTTCGCGATTCTTGTGGTTTTCGCGGCCCTCTATGGCCTCCATTGGCGTCGGGAGCCGAAGCGGAACGAGTTCGCGCTTTTCTCTGCGGCATCAGGGGTCGCGTCCCTGGGCGCGCTGCTCTCGGCATTCTCGGATGGCAGTTTCGGCCTTGTCACGGTTGCACTGGCCCAAGCCCTGATCCTCGCGGGGGCGGCGCTGGCCTGGCAGGGTATGCGGGCCTTCGACCACCGCAGCCTTGATCTCAGACTCGCAGGCGCGGGGCCGCTGGTTTTCTTCCTGCTAGCCGCTTCAGCGCCGCTTCTGCAGGATGACGCCACCGCCCGTTTCCTTGTCGCTGCCGTTCTCGGCGCCGTCTATACCGGACTTGCGGCCTGGGAACTGAAGGCGTCCGAAACCGAAGAGAAGCTTTCCAACAGGCCCTTCGGCTATCTGTGGTTTGCAGGTCTTTCCGCCGTTCTCCTGCTTGCAAGCATAGCAGCCTTTGTCTGGCCCCTTCATTCTGCGGAACTCCGCGCGTCTGCGCCGCTATGGCTGGTCATCGTGGTGCTCGCGGTTTTCCTGCATGCCGTTGTCGCGCCCCTGTCGATCTTCCTCCTGGTGCGTGACCGGCTCCTGGTCGAGCATCAGTGGGCCGCCGCGACAGATGCGCTGACGGGTCTTGCGAACCGCTTTACCTTCCTGGACATGCTGCAAACGCTGTCGCTGAAGGTCCGCGGGGAGGGCGCATTCCTCTATGTCGACGTCGATCAGGTGAAGCGCATCAATGACCGTTACGGACATTCCGGAGGGGATGAGGTCTTGAAGCGATGCGCCGATCTCATCCTGCGCGAATTGCCCGAACACGCCCTGCTCGGGCGTCTGGCAGGGGCGGAGTTCGCGGCCTATGTACCGTTTTGCACAGTGGAAGATGCAGAAAAGCTCGGACATGTCATCCATGACAGCGTCGAGCAGCAGATGTTTTTCCTCGGTGGCGATCTGGTGCCGGTCACCGTCAGCGTCGGCGTTGCCCATGGTGCTATGCAGGTCACGGCGGACGAATTGCTGAAGCGCGCGGACGCGGCCCTGCATACGGCGAAGGTGCGCGGGCGCAATTCGGTCGTTGTCTGGGGTGAAAGTGACAGCCCGTCATTTGCCTAGGGTAGGGCAAGTCCCGCAGCGGAAGCGGCGTGGCTATTCCCAGCGGGGCTCGCTGATGCTTTGCAGCAAGCCTGGATCGACGCCGTCGATACGGGCGATGACGGCCTTGGCGAGTTCCCGGCCCGATTGGCGTACATCCTCATAGACAGCGATGATATCGGGGCGGATCCAGTTCAGGATTGGCGTTCCCTGCTTCGCCACAAGATCGATCTCCACGCCCACCCGCTTGCCTGCCGCCTCGATCCCTGCATTGGCGGCGATTGCGCTGCTGCCTGAGGACGAGATCAGCCCGTCGGGGGCATCGGTGCCACGCATCAGATCCTCGACCGCAGAGCGGATGTGCGCCAGGGAAGCGTCGATGTTGATGTGCAGTGGCACTTCCTCGGCACCAAAAGCCTTCAGCCCGCGCATGAAACCGTCAAAGGTGTGCTGGTAGTAGGTGAGCTTGCTCGGTGGTGGCAGAAGGGCGATGCGCCTGCGACCACGCTTCACCAGACGCTCGACCGCACTGTAGGCAAAGGCCTCGTTGTCGAAGTCATGATAGGGATGCTCGATGCCCATGTCGGTGCGGCCATGGGTGACGAAGGGCATGTTCTGCTCGGTGAGCAGCCGCACGCGGGCGTCATCCGGTTCGGTGCGGGAGATGATCACGCCATCCGCAGAGCCGGTCTCGAGAATATAGCGGACAGGCAGCATCGGATCCTTGGTATGGGCATGCGGCGTGACCACGATATGGTAAGGCGTGCCGGACAGGACTTCCGAAATGCCGACCACCATCTGATTGGAAAAGCCCAGTATTTCCTCATCGATGCCAAGCACCAGCGCAATGACGTTGGTTTTTCCTGTTCTCAGGCGGACGCCGGCTCGGTTCGGCTGATAGCCGAGCTGACGCGCAACCATTCTGACGCGTTCCTTGGTCTCGGCGCCAATGTCCGGCGCGTCTTTCAAGGCCCGCGACACCGTCGTGATGCCGAGACCCGTCATGAAGGCGATCGTCTTGAGCGTCGGCCGCTCTTTCGTCGCCACTGGGCGGTCCATCAGGCCGCTCCCCTGCTGATCTGTCATGTCGTCCCCGCCACTCGCACAAGCCACGCTTATAGTTGGCTTTTCCTCACCTGCAAACCTGGAGACCGGCACCTCCTCCCGGTGCGGTAATTCGAAAATCTGAAACGATACAGGTCGTTTGTCGAGCGGTTTCTTGTGCTGCAGTGCGAAGGCGTGCAACTTTTGCGATTGTGCATTGCGGTATTCATGGATTTCTCACAAGGTTGGGAGTTTGAAGCCTTGTGTGAACCTCTGGAAGAACTAAATATCTGAAATAGCTTTCTTTATGAAGCTACAGGCCGTTAGTTGGTATCGTTGTCCTGACGAATCAAAGCGGTTTGAAAGGATATGTGCATCTGCACTCAGGCGGTGAATGCCGGCGGCGGAGCATTTTTTCGAAATCGACTGGTTGCGTCTCTTAATCGTTTCGCATAAGTTTTTCCGGCAACGTTTCAGTGAGGGAGGAGACTCATGAATTTTCGTAGCTTCGCGGCAGCTTTAGCCGCAACCGTCGCCATGCCGTTCGCAGCGGCTCACGCAACCGATCTCGAAGTAACTCATTGGTGGACATCCGGCGGTGAAGCCGCGGCCGTCGCCGAGCTTGCCAAGGCATTCGATGCCACCGGCAACAAGTGGGTTGACGGCGCCATCGCCGGCTCCGGCGGCACCGCGCGCCCCATCATGATCAGCCGCATCACGGGCGGTGATCCGATGGGCGCCACCCAGTTCAACCACGGGCGCCAGGCCGAGGAATTGGTTGAAGCCGGCCTGATGAAGGACCTGACCGCTGTTGCTGAAAAGGAAGGCTGGAAGGATATCGTCAAGCCGGCAAGCCTACTCGAAAGCTGCACCATTGATGGCAAAATCTATTGCGCCCCGGTCAATATCCACTCCTGGCAGTGGTTGTGGCTCTCGAATGCCGCTTTCGAATCGGCGGGCGTTGCCGTCCCGAAGAACTGGGATGAATTCGTCGCAGCCGCACCGGCACTCGAAGCCAAAGGTATCATCCCGCTTGCCGTCGGTGGTCAGCCCTGGCAGTCGGCCGGCGCCTTCGACGTCTTGATGGTCGCGATCGCTGGCAAGGAAACCTTCGAGAAGGTGTTCAAGGATAAGGATGCCGAAGTTGCTGCCGGCCCCGAGATCGCGAAGGTCTTCCAGGCTGCCGACGACGCTCGCCGCATGTCGAAGGGCTCGAATGTTCAAGACTGGAACCAGGCTACCAATCTCGTGATCACCGGCAAGGCCGGCGGTCAGATCATGGGCGACTGGGCGCAGGGCGAATTCGCCATGGCGGGCCTCGTCGCCGGCGAGGATTACACCTGCCTTCCCGGCCTCGG
>OGCL01000504.1_pt1 | contig 41345 bp, 32 predicted proteins | sample 1570041 | NCBI WGS metagenome assembly OGCL01 (sample SAMN06266162, study PRJEB24511) | hot springs metagenome | isolation source: Hot spring water | place: South Africa: Limpopo | collected 2015-06-22 | reverse complement strand
GGCTTCCCGGCCCTGCAGGACGCGGGCAACGTGCTGCGCCCCTACACCGCCTTCAAGCTCAGCCTGCGCCTGCCGCCTCTGGTGGACGCCGCCGCCGCTGTGCAGGAGCTCAAAGCCCTGCTCGAAGACAACGCGCCCTACCAGGCCAAGGTCACCTTCCAGGGCACGAGCGGCGCCACGGGCTGGAATGCGCCCAGCACCACGCCCTGGTTCGAGCAGGCGCTCAACGAGGCCTCGCAGGCGCACTTTGGCGCACCCTGCGGCTACATCGGCCAGGGCGGCACCATCCCGCTCATGAACATGCTCAGCGAAGGCTTCCCCACCGCGCAGATGATGGTCTGCGGTGTGCTGGGCCCCAAGAGCAACGCGCACGGCCCCAACGAGTTCTTGCACGTGCCCTATGCCAAGAAGCTCACCGCCGCCGTGGCGCAGGTGATTGCGGGCATGGCGCAGCACCAGGCTGCAGCCACCACCCAGGCCGCCTGAGCCTGGTTGCCCACCGTCCCTGAAAACAGGCTCTGAGGGGCTGCAGTCCATGCAGCCCCTTTTTTTTGCGTTGGGCTTTTGAAGCCTGCCGGGTATGCTGCGTGCCATCCCCCTGACAGCCCCGCTGCCCATGAACGCCGACGACCTGACCCCCTCGACCCTGACCACCTTCACCGCCAGCGACGGCGAAACCCTGGCCGTGCAGGACTGGCCTCTGCCCGAGGGCGAACCCTGCCGGGGCACCGTGCTGCTGGTGCATGGCCTGGGCGAGCATGCGGGCCGCTACGACCCTGTGGCGCGCAGGCTGAACGACTGGGGGTTTGCCGTGCGTGGCTACGACCACTACGGCCACGGCGAATCGACCGGGCCACGTGGCGGCCTCACCAGCGACCTGCGTCTGCTCGACGACCTGACCGACCTGGTGGACGCCACCCGCGCCCGCATGCCGCAAGGCCAGCCCCTGGTGCTGCTGGGCCACAGCATGGGTGGCCTGGTCGCCGCGCGGTTTGTGGCCAAGCACCTGCGGCCTGTCGATGCGCTGGTCTTGTCATCCCCCGCGCTGGACCCGGGCCTGAACGCCGTGCAAAAGCTGCTGCTGGCCACGCTGCCCCGTGTGGCTCCCAACCTGCGCGTGGGCAACGGGCTCGATGCGCAATACCTCTCGCACGACCCGGCCGTGCCCGCCGCCTACCTGGCCGACCCGCTGTGCCACGACCGCATCAGCGCCCGCTTGGCGCGCTTCATCGCTGACGGCGGCCCCGCCACCGTGGCACGCGCCGCGCACTGGAGCGTGCCCACGCTGCTGATCTGGGCGGGCAGCGACAAGCTGGTGAATCCCGCAGGCAGCCGTGCCTTTGCCGCTGCCGCGCCCCAGGCCCTGGTGCAGTCGCACTGTTTCGAGCCGCTGTACCACGAGCTGTTCAATGAAAGCCCCGAGCTGGCCGCGCCCGTGTTTGACCTGCTGCGCCAGTGGCTGGTGCGGCGCTGCCCGCTGGCGCAGTGATCAAAAATGTGAGGAAAAAAGGGCTCTTGCGCTCATCCATCAAGCGCTGACAGCTATCATTTTTGAAGCAATCCGCCCAGCATCCCCAACAGGTCGCTGGCATTGCCAAATCCGCCCTGCGGCGCATGGCCCTGGGGACTGAGCTGGTCCACCAGGCCCGGCAGCACCTGGGCCAGCTGGCCTGCGGCGGCGCTGCTGCCCACGCCCAGCTGCGCGGCGATTTGCGACAGCGGCCCGCTGCCCAGCACCTGCGACAGCTGCTCGCCCGAGATCGCCTGGTTGGGCCCGCTGCTCAGCCACGAGGCAATCACATTGCCCAGTCCGGCCTGCTGGAACTTGGCCATCAAACCCGGCAGCCCGCCCACCGGGCCATCGTTGCTGACCAGGGACATCACCACCTGGATGAGCTGTGGGTTCTGCGCGGCCAGGCCCAGCAGGCCGCCCAGCCCGCCGGCCGCGCCGCTGGCCGAGGCCTGTGCGCCGCCCTGCGACGCGTTGTTGATGACAGCACCCAAGACGGAATCGAGCAAGCCCATGGTGATCTCCTGCGGAAGAAAAAAGAAAGGGGAAGGGAGGAAGAAGGACGGATGAGAGGAACCCGCCCGCAGGCGCCCCAGGGCGGATGGTACGCACCCGGGCCGATGCCCTGTGTCAACAAACGTGAATTCTTCCGGTCTTTTCTTCCACTGCCCGTGCCGGGGCGGTGCCCTGGCTTCGACGGGCTCAGCCCGAACGGATGGAGGGCTTTTTACTTCTTTCGTTTTTCCAGCAGCGGCTCGCTCACCCCCTGCACACCCACCAGGCCCAGCACGGTGATGAGCGAGGTCTGCGCGCCTTGCCAGGCGTCGGTCAGGTCGATCCACTCCGACAGCGCATGAAAGCCGCCCGTCTTGCCGCCGCCGCCCATCACGATGGCCGGGATGCCCAGCGACATGGGCACGTTGGCGTCGGTGCTGGCCCCGCCCAGGGTGGTCTTGCGGCCGTGCGCGCGGTTGGCGCGCACGGCGGCCTGCACGATGAGGGCGTCCGATGCGGTCTGTCCGCCCGGGCGGTCACCAATCAGCTTGTGCGACACGCTGAGCGACTGCACGCCCCAGCGCTGGTTTTCTTCGGCCACGGCCTCGTCGATGGCGGCGAGGATTTTCTTTTCGGTCTCCAGCAGCGGCGCCATCGCGTCCGAGCGGATGTCCACCGCCATGCGCGCATCGGGCGCAATGGTGTTCACCGAGGTGCCGCCACCCACCGTGCCCACGGTGAAGGTGGTCTTGGGGTAGCTGGGCGTCTTGATGTCGGCGATCTTGGCAATGGCACGACCCATGCCGTGGATGGCGCTGGGCACGCGGCCAAATGCGGCGTAGCTGTGGCCACCCGGGCCCTTGAATGTGACCTCGTAGCGGTGGCTGCCCGTGCCCAGCACCAGCACGTTGCCGTCGGCCGCAGGCTCCAGCGCCACCATGCCGTCGATGTCGCGGTGCTCGGCAAACAGGTGCTTCATGCCGCGCAGGTTGCCCAGCTCCTCCTCGCCCACATTGCCCACAAACAGCAGGTCGCCCACGGTCTCGATCTTCTGCTCGTTCAGCACCTTGAGCCACGACAGCAGCACGGCCAAACTGCGGGTGTTGTCCGAAATGCCGGGGGCCATCAGCTTGCCGTCCTGCTCTTTCACCTTCACATCGGTGCCCGCAGGGAACACCGTGTCCAGGTGGGCCGAAATCACCAGCTTGGGCCCCTTGCCCGTGCCCTTGCGCAGGCCCACCACATTGCCTTCGGCGTCGATGGTGGCGTGTGTCAGGCCCAGCGCCTGCAGCCGCGCCAGAAAGGCCTCGGCGCGTTTTTGCTCCTTGAAGGGCGGCGCCTCAATCTCGGTGAGCATCTTCAGGTCGTCGATGGATCGGGTGTGGTCGGCGCGCACCGCGTCCATCAGCTGGGTGATGCGGGGCGCGGCCAGCAGGCGCGTGAAGGCCGTCTCCACGGCGGGGCTGAGCTGCTCGGGCGCCGAGGCCACGGCGCTTTGTGCGGCGGCGGGCGCCGTCCAGGTGGCGGCGGCCAGGGCAATGGCGCACAGCGCGTGGGTGGCGTGGGGGCGGCGGATGCGGGAGGGAGTGGATGTCATGGAAAGGTAGGGCAAAGCAAAAGCAGCAATGAAAGGCGCAGCACCCCGCCGTGGGCGCGGAGCTTGCATGCCCCGCATCGTCGCGCGAGTGCGCGGAGCCCGCTTTGCTTTAATTTGGCGGGCTGAAAGTTTTTCTTACACCTCCCCGCTTTGCCTGCCCCTTCCATGCACCGCCACATCCCCAGCACCCGCGCCCTCCTGGCCTTCGAGGCCGTGGCCCGCCACCACAGCGTGAGCCAGGCGGCCGAGGAGCTGTGCATCACGCACAGCGCCGTCAGCCAGCAGATTCGCCACCTGGAGGCCCAGCTGGGCGTGCTGCTGTTCGAGCGCAGCGCGCGTGGCTCGCGCCTCACGCCCGCCGGGCGGCGCTACCACGGCCAGGTGGTGGGCGACCTGCTGCGGCTGCAAAACCATACGCTCGAAGCCATGGCCCAGCGGCCCGACGGCACGCGCCTGCTGGTGGGCTGCGTGCCCGTGTTTGCCGAGCGCTGGCTGCTGCCGCGCCTGCCTGCCTTTCTGGCCCGGCACCGCCACTGCAGTCTGCATTTGCAGGTGTTTCCCACGCAGACCTACATGGCCGAGCTGCCGTTCGACCTGGCCGTGCAGTACGACGACGCGAGCTGGCCCGGCGCCCAGGCCACGCCGCTGATGCGCGAGGTGGTGGTGGCCGTGTGTGCGCCCGGCGCGCGCCACCGGCGGGCCATGGCGAGGGGCGACTTCCGCGCCGCGCCGCTGCTGCAGCTCAGCTCGCGCCTGGGTGCTTGGGACGACTGGTTTGCGCGCGCGGGCATCACCCGCGTGCCAGAACACCGGCTGGGCGGCCACCGGTTCGACCTGTTCTCCATGCTGGTGGAGGCTGTGCGCGCCGACCTGGGCGTGGGCCTGGTGCCGCAGTATTTTGTGCAGCGCGAACTGGACGCAGGCACGCTGGCCCTGGCCCACCCGCATGCCGACACGGGCACCCTGGGCTACAGCCTGTTCATGCCACCCGCACGCGAGCCCAACTCCACAGTGGCAGCCTTCACGCAGTGGTTGCAGGCCGAGGTGGCGGCCGGGGGCGGGGGCCTTACACCGCCGCCGTAGGGCGGCGGCGCTGCAACGCCAGCCACAGCAGTGCCAGCCCGGTGAGGGTGATGGGCACCAGCGAGCCCGCGTTCAGCAGCGTCCAGCCCTGGGTGGTGACTAGCACGCCCGACGAAAACGCACTCAGCGCCAGCGTGGCGTACACGCAGAAGTTGATGGCCGCCTGGGCGCGGTCTTTCTCTTCCGGGCGGTAGGCCGTCATGGCCAGCGTGGTGGAACCGGTGAACAGGAAGTTCCAGCCCACGCCCAGGAAGAACAGCGCAATGCCGAAGTGGTGCAGCTCCAGGCCCATCAGCGCCACGGCCACGCAGGCAAAGTTCAGCAGCACGCCCACGCCCATGACGGGCAGCACGCCAAAGCGCTTGATGAGGTGGCCGGTGACAAAGCCGGGCGCGAACATGCCGATCACGTGCCATTCCAGCACCAGCGCCGAGGCATCGAAGTCAAAGCCGCACACCTGCATGGCCAGCGGCGTGGCGGCCATCAGCAGGTTCATCACGCCGTAGCCCAGCGCGGCGCCCACAATGGCCACGATGAAGGCGGGCTGGCGCATCAGCACGGTGAGGGGGCGGCCCTGCTCGCGCTGGCCCGCTGCGTTGAGCACCACGGGTTGCGCCTCGAAGCGAATGGCCGACATGCACACCATGGACAGCAGTGCCACGCCGATCAGCGCGATGTAGGCGCTCGCAAACGGCACCGGAAACAGCGTGCGCGTGGCGCTGGCCAGGTTGGGGCCCGCCACGGCCCCCAGCAGGCCACCGGCCAGCACCAGCGACACGGCCTTTTCACGGTAGTCCGGCGTGGCCAGTTCGGCCGCGGCAAAGCGGTACAGCCCGCCGTTGGCGCTGTAGTAGCCCGCCACCACCGTGGCGGTGCACAGCAGCCAGAAGCTGGCGCTGAACGCCGCCCAGGCACACAGGGCGGCCGATGCCACGGCCACGGCCAGCCCGATCTGGAACGACACCTTGCGCCCCCAGCGCGCCTGGCTATGCGCCACCAGCGGTGTGGACAGTGCCCCGCCCACCACGTAGCCCATCACCGGCAGCGTGGCCATCCAGCCAAAAGGCGCCAGCTGCAGGCCCACCAGCCCGTTGATGGCGATGAAGACGACGTTGTTGGTGAGAAAAAGGCCTTGGCACAGGGCCAGCAGCCACAGGTTTCTGTTCATGAAAGGGCGCCAAGCAGGCGGTGGGCCGCACAAGGCTGCGGCAACGGGCGGGATCACCTGGGGCGATTGTGCACAAGCGGGCAGCCGTGCGCCGTCTTGTTGCGACAGTGCAGGCTGTCAAAACAGCGCAGCCTGCAGTCGCGCACAAGACAAGCACCCTCAGCGTTGTTTGCGACGATGCGCAAGCCCGGCATGGAGGGCCTGCACCGGCATCCAACGGATGCTGCGCTGCAGCACCGCGCAGACGACAAGGAGACGATAGCAATGCAGCAGCCCGGCAGCATGATGGACCGGCCGTTACTCGTTTCGGCCATCCTCGAACATGGCGAGAACCAGTACGGCGACCAGCAGGTGGTTTCGCGCGACACCGATGGCGGCCTGCACCGCTACCGTTTTGCCGACCTGGCCCGGCGTGCCCGGCAGCTCGCCAACGCGCTGCAGGCACTGGGCCTGCGCCCCGGCAGCGTGGTGGGCTCGCTGGCCTGGAACAACCACCGCCACCTGGAGGCGTACTACGCTGTGTCGGGCAGCGGCATGGTCATGCACACCTGCAATCCGCGCCTGCACCCTGAGCAGCTGGCCTACATCGTCAACCACGCCGACGATGAGGTGGTGCTGTTCGACACCAGCTTTGCGCCGCTGGTGCGCGCCATTGCGGCGTCGTGCCCCCGCGTGCGGCACTGGGTGGCGCTGTGTGATGCCGACGCGCTGGGCGGCATCGACCTGCAAGGGGTGCCTGGGGTCGAGGCGTACGAGACGCTGGTGGCCCGCCAGGACGACCGCTTCACCTGGCCCGTGTGTGATGAAAAGGCTGGCGCAGCGCTGTGCTACACGTCGGGCACCACCGGCAACCCCAAGGGCGTGCTGTATTCGCACCGGGCGCTCGTGCTCAGTGCCCTGTCGGCCTGCATGCCGGGCGTGCTCAGCATCAGCGCACGGGAGACCATCCTGCCCGTGGTGCCCATGTTCCACATCAACGCCTGGTGCCTGCCCTATGCGGCGCTGATCGGCGGCGCCAAGCTCGTGCTGCCCGGCCCGCGCCTGGACGCCGCCAGCCTGTACGAGCTGATGGAGACCGAGCGCGTCACCGTCAGCGCGGGCGTGCCCACCATCTGGATGGGCCTGATCCAGCATGTGGAGCAGCACGGGCTGCGCTTTAGCACCATGCGGCGCACGGGCGTGGGCGGATCGGCCATGCCCAAGGCGCTGATCGCCAAGTTCAACGACGTGTACGACGTGGAGGTGCGCCACGGCTGGGGCATGACCGAGACCACGGCCATTGCCACCATGAGCGTGCTGGGCGCGGCCGATGCCGAGCTGCCGCCCGAGGACCGTCACGCGCTGGTGGCCAAGCAGGGCAAGTCGGTGTTCGGCATCGAACTCCAACTGGTGGATGAAAACGGCGCCAGCCTGCCGCGCGACGGCGTGGCGCAGGGCGAGCTGATGGTGCGCGGCCAGTGGATCGTGGACCGGTACCACAAGGCCGAGCGTTCGGCGCTGGTCGATGGCTGGTTCCCCACGGGCGACATCGCCACCATCAACCCGCAGGGCGTGGTGCAGATCCGCGACCGCACCAAGGACGTGATCAAGTCGGGCGGCGAGTGGATCAGCTCCATCGACCTGGAGAACGCCGCCGTGGCCCACCCCGCGGTGGCCATGGCGGCGGTCATCGGCGTCAAGCACCCCAAGTGGGACGAACGCCCGTTGCTGTTCATCGTGCGCAAGCCAGGCCAGTCGCTCGACAAGGCGCAGATCCTGGACTTTCTGGCGCAGCGCGTGGCCAAGTGGTGGCTGCCCGACGACGTGCTGTTTGTCGAGAGCCTGCCGCTGGGCGGCACTGGCAAGGTCCAGAAGAACGAGCTGCGGCAGCGCCATGGCGCGGTGTTTGGCGGCGAATGACACAGCCATGCGCTGACGGCCTTCGGTTTTGGCTTTCCTTTCTTTCCCAACCACTCACCCACCCTACGGAGACAGACATGAATTTGGTTCCCCGGAAATGGCCGCGCCATTGGTTGAAGGCCGGCGCATGCGCCGCAGCGCTGGTGATGTCCGCGCATGCCGGTGCGGCCGAGACGGTGAAGATCGGCTTTATCGACCTGCTGTCCGGCCCGTTCGCGCTCACCGGCCAAAGCTCGCTCAACCAGCTGCGTGAGGTGGTGGCGCAGGTCAATGCCAAGGCCGGGCCCAACGAGCCCAAGTTCGAGGTGATGGACTTCGACAACAAGGGCACACCGCAGGAGAGCCTGAACGCGCTCAAGGCCGCCACCGACCGGGGCGTGCGCTACATCACCCAGGGCGGTGGCTCGGGCGTGGCGCTGGCGCTGGTGGATGCGCTCAACAAGCTCGCCGAGCGCGACCCCGAGCGCGCGACCGTGTACCTGAACTACGCCGCCATGGACCCGCAGCTCACCAACGAGCGCTGCAGCTTCTGGCACTTCCGCTTCTATCCGTCGAGCGAGATGAAGATGGAGGCGCTGACCACCTACCTGCAAGGCCGCAAGGACGTGAAGCGCGTGTATCTGCTCAACCAGGATTACACCCACGGCCGCCAGGTTTCCAAGGCCGCCAAGGAATACCTGGCGCGCAAACGGCCCGACATCGAGGTCGTGGGCGATGACTTCATCCCCATCGCCCAGACGCGCGATTTCGCCTCGTACGTGGCCAAGATCGCCGCCACCAAGGCCGACACCGTCATCACCTCCAACTGGGGCAGCGACCTCACGCTGCTGTTCAAGTCCTCGCGCGACTACGGCCTGAACATCAACTACTTCACGCTCAACGCCAACAACCCCGGCACGCCCGCGCAGATCGGGCCCTGGGGCGAAGGCAAGGTCGGGGTGATCTGGAACTGGGTGCACAACGCCCCCACCCCCGATCTGGAAAAGATCTATGTGGACTACAAGAAGAAGACAGGCGACGACTTTGTGTTTGCCGCTCACTGGAACAGCATGCACATGCTGCGTGAGGCCATGCGCAAGGCCCAGTCCACCGATGCCAAGAAGGTCGCCTTTGCGCTGGAAAACATGACCTACAAGAGCCCCATGGGCGAGGTGCGCATGCGCAAGACCGACCACCAGCTCGAAGCCCCGCTGTACCTGGGCATCTGGGCCAAGCAGGGCGGCAAGGGCGTGAAGTACGACGCGGAGAAAACCGGCTACGGCTTCCGCTCCGAAGTGGCGTGGGACAACTACATCAGCGCCCAGCCCACGTCCTGCCAGATGAAGCGGCCGTCCTGAGCGCCCTGGCGCCCAGCCATGCCCCCGCCTGCACGCTACACACCCTGTGCGGACTTGCAGGCGTAAACGCTTCCCCAGGCCCCGTGCGGAGCCTGGCCCTGGGCGTGGTACCGGTCCGCAGCGGCCAATCGCCATGCCTCGGGATCTGCCACTTTTGACGGCTGGTGCCCGCCGGTAACTTTCGACAGGCGTGGTCGGCACCGGCCCGCTCCGTCTCGCCTGCCGGGGCAGCAAGCCCGCAGCTCTCAGGCTGACAGGCGCCCCCCTCCCCATCTCCCCACCTGCGCTGCAAGCCCTGGATCGGCTGGTGCCGCCTGCGGCACCTTTACGCCCCTGGCCGGTTTCGGGGTGGCGGCAGCCCCACCAAGCCCAGTCGCGCCTCCCCGGGGTGGATGGCAATCCAGTGCACCGCCTGCTCTTGCCGGGATCTCTTTTCAGATGATTTGGTTGTAAAGAAAACGATTTTTATTCGTTTGGTTTTTGCGGACCCCCGCATAAATTGGTGGCTATCCCCACCCAAAACCGCTTTCCCCCACGTTCCAGGAGACCCCGTCCATGTCCGCCGAAGCCCTTGAGATCGCCCTGCCCGAAGCCTTGGAGGCTGCCCGCGCCGATGCCGCTGCCCAGGGGCTGAACTACGCCGGTGGCGTGCGCCCGGCGGTGGCGTGGGCGCTGGTGCAGTCGGGCCAGGCCGTGCTGGTGGACGTGCGTTCGGCCGAGGAGCGCAAGTTTGTGGGCCATGTGCCCGGCAGCCAGCATGTGGCCTGGGCCACGGGCACGGCGCTCACACGCAACCCGCGTTTCGTGCGCGAGCTGGAGGCCCGGTTGGCCAAGGACGGCGGCAAGGACGCCGTGGTGCTGCTGCTGTGCCGCAGTGGCAAGCGCTCGGTGCTGGCGGCCGAGGCGGCGGCGGCCGCCGGGTTTCACCATGTGTTCAACGTGCTCGAAGGCTTTGAGGGCGAGATTGATGAACAGCAACACCGGGGCGGCGGCGATGGCTGGCGCTTTCACCAGTTGCCCTGGGTGCAGGACTGAACAGCGCGCTGGACCCCCGAACTTTTGCAGATTGGAAAGACCGGCACAGCCGGCATGACACCCCATGGCCCTTTTCGACATTGAACAGATCGCGCAATCGCTGAGCGCGGCCCGGCGCGAGTGGCGCGATGCGCACAACCGCGTGCAGGATGCGGGCGAGCGCGAGTTCCCCTCGCGCGACGCCCTCGCCCAGGTGCTGCACCAGCTCAAGGGTGCGCTCTTCCCCATGCGGTTGGGGCCCTACGACCTGCGCCAGGAGAGCGAAGATTTCTATGTGGCCCACACGCTGGACAGCGCCTTGCATGCGCTGCATGTACAGATCGGGCTGGAGCTGCGCTACAGCGCCCGCCGCCAGGCGCTGGACGGGTCGGATGTGGAAGCACAGGCGCGCCGGGCGGCCCAGGCGTTTGCGCAGTCGCTGCCCGCCATCCGCCGCCTGCTCGACAGCGACGTACTGGCCGCCTACCAGGGCGACCCGGCGGCGCGCAGTGTGGACGAAGTGCTGCTCTGCTACCCCGGCATCCTGGCCATGATCCACCACCGCCTGGCGCACCGGCTCTACCAGCTGGGCCTGCCCTTGCTGGCTCGCATCGTGGCCGAGCTGGCGCACAGTGAAACCGGCATCGACATCCACCCCGGCGCGCAGATTGGCGCAGGCTTTTTCATCGACCACGGCACCGGCGTGGTGATTGGTGAGACGGCGGTGATCGGCGAGCGCGTGCGGGTGTACCAGGCCGTCACGCTGGGTGCCAAGCGGTTTCCCACCGGTGCCGACGGCCACCTGCAAAAAGGCCTGCCCCGCCACCCGGTGGTGCAGGACGATGTGGTCATCTATGCGGGCGCCACCATCCTGGGCCGCGTCACGCTGGGTCGGGGTGCCGTGATTGGTGGCAATGTCTGGGTCACGCACGACGTGCCCGCTGGCAGCCATGTCACGCAGGCCAGTTCGCAAGAGTCGGGCCGTTTTGCCTCGGTGCTGGCGGGGGCTGCGCTATGAGCACGCTGGTCCAGGGTTTTGGCATCGCCGTGCGCCAGTCGCGCGAGGCCCGGGGCTGGTCGCAGGAGCGCCTGGCCGAACACTCCGACCTCAACCGCTCCTATGTGGGCGAGATCGAGCGCGGCAGTGTGATCGCCTCGCTCGCCACTGTCGAGAAGCTGGCCGGTGCGCTGGGCGTGGCGCCGTCGGGCCTGGTGGTGCGGGGCGAGGCCGTCCAGCGGGCCCAGCTGGTGCGAGGCATCCAGTTGGCGGCTATAGCCTGTTGAGGCCACCTGCCTCGCCACAGGACACTGCGCGCATTCCATTTTTCATCACTGATTTTTTACCCCAGGGAGTTTCACTATGTCGGCAACAGTGGGCGGCACGACCGCACTCGGCGATAGCGCCGCACGGCAACTAGCCAATGCAACCAAGACCGTCCCCCAGCTGGAGACCATCAGCCCCCGCTGGCTGACCCACCTGCTGCAATGGACGCCGGTGGAAGCAGGCATCTACCGCCTCAACAAGGTCAAGAACCCCGAGGCCATCAAGGTGGCGTGCACCGCCAAGGAGTCGGAGAACCAGCTCCCACGCACCTTCGTGGACTACGAAGAGAACCCGCGCGAGTATTTCCTCAATGCCGTGAGCACCGTGCTCGACGTGCACACCCGCGTGTCGGACCTGTACAGCAGCCCGCACGACCAGATCAAGGAACAGCTGCGCCTGACGATCGAAACGATCAAGGAAAACCAGGAAAGCGAACTCATCAACAACCCCGACTACGGCCTGCTGGCCCAGGTGACGGAAGAGCAGCGCATCTTCCCGCTCACCGGTGCCCCCACGCCCGACGACCTGGACGAGTTGCTGACCAAGGTCTGGAAAGAGCCGGCGTTCTTCCTGGCGCACCCGCTGGCCATTGCGGCGTTCGGGCGCGAAGCCACCCGCCGTGGCACGCCGCCCCCCACCGTGAGCCTGTTCGGCTCGCAGTTCATCACCTGGCGCGGCATTCCGCTGATTCCTTCTGACAAGGTGCCCGTGGCGGACGGCAAGAGCAAGATCCTGCTGCTGCGCGTGGGCGACAAGCGCCAGGGCGTGGTGGGTCTGTTCCAGCCGGGCCTGCCGGGCGAACAGGGCCCCGGCCTGTCGGTGCGTTTCATGGGCATCAACAACCACGCGATCGCGTCGTACCTGATCTCGCTGTACTGCTCGCTCGCCGTGCTGACCAGCGACGCGCTGGCGGTTCTGGATGACGTCGAGGTCAACAAGTACCACGACTACCCCGATACCTACAAGTAATCTGCGGTGAGCAACATTCCTTCCACCTCTGTGGGCGTGCCTGACGCGCCGGAGGCGCCGATCCATCCGGCGCTGCTGGCACAGATGGCCACGGCGTTTTTCTCGGCCCGGCCGGGCGAGACGCCCCAGCTGCCCACCGGCAACCCTTCCAGCCCGGTGGCTGGCCTGGGGTTGCCATCGACACCGCCGGCCACCGTCCCGAGCTTTGCCCAGGCATCGCCCGGCCCGGCCGGTGTGCAGGCGCCGGTCAACATCGCGCCTGCGGGCTCGCCGCTGGCCAGCCCAGCGGGCTTGGGGCCCAGCGTGCCCGGTACGCCGTTCCCGCAAGGGCAGGTGCCGGGTGCCAATCTGGCACCTGCCTCGCCCACGCCTGTGCTGTCGCTGGCGCACAGGGCGCCTGCACTGCTGCCCCACGCCACCGCAGCCAATGGCGTGCCCGACACCGTGGTCACTGCCGTGCCCGGCTACGAGCCCCGGTTTGGCAGTGGCGTGCTGGGTGTGCCCGAGGCAGCGGGTGCCAGCGGTGCATCGGCTGGCAGCCACCCTGCAGCCAATACATCGCCGTCATCGCCGTTCTATTTCCTGTCGCCCCAGCACGGGCAGCCCTCGCCCGGTGGCCACAGTGGCACGCCAGGCAATGCGCTGGGCCCCACGCGCGTCAGCGACGAACTGGCTCGCCAGCCGTTTGCCAATCTGCAAGGGGTGGACCTGCGCGGCACGCCCACAGCCTCGTCCGCGCCCTTGGCGCAGGCCTCGCCTGGCACCGCACCGCAGTTTTACTTCGCTGATTCTGTGGTGCTGCCCAGTGGCTACGTCACCCCGGCCAAGCCTGCACCGCACGCCACCGTGCCTTTGGCGGGGCAGGGGCAGCATCCGCCGTTTGACGTGCATGCCATCCGCCGCGACTTTCCTGTGCTCTCCGAGCGCGTGAATGGCAGGCAGCTGGTGTGGTTCGACAACGCGGCCACCACGCACAAGCCCCGGGCGGTCATCGACCGCATCAGCTACTTTTACGAGCACGAAAACTCGAACATCCACCGCGCGGCCCATGAGCTGGCTGCACGTGCCACGGACGCCTACGAAGGCGCCCGCCAGCGCGTGAAGAACTTCATCAACGCGCCCGATGTGAACGAGGTGATCTTTGTGCGTGGCACCACCGAGGCCATCAACCTCGTGGCCAAGAGCTGGGGCGCGCAGCACATCGGCGAGGGCGACGAGATCATCGTCAGCCACCTTGAACATCACGCCAACATCGTGCCTTGGCAGCAGCTCGCTGCGGCCAAGGGCGCCAAGCTGCGCGTGATCCCGGTGGACGACTCGGGCCAAGTGCTGCTGGATGAATACCAGAAGCTCCTGAACCACCGCACCAAGATCGTGTCCGTCACGCAGGTGTCGAACGCGCTCGGTACGGTGGTGCCCGTCAAGGAGATCGTGGCCCTGGCCCATCGTGCAGGGGCCAAGGCGCTGGTCGATGGCGCGCAGTCCATCTCGCACATGCGGGTGGACGTGCAGGACATCGGCGCCGACTTCTTCGTGTTCTCGGGCCACAAGGTCTTCGGGCCTACCGGCATTGGCGTGGTCTGGGGCAAGCGCGAGGTGCTGGAAGACATGCCTCCCTGGCAGGGCGGCGGCAACATGATTGCCGACGTGACCTTCGAGAAGACCGTGTTCCAGCCCATTCCCAACAAGTTCGAGGCAGGCACCGGCAACATTGCCGACGCCGTGGGCCTGGGGGCGGCCATCGACTACGTGAACAGCGTGGGCATCGAGAACATTGCGCAGTACGAGCATGACTTGCTGGTGTACGGCATGCAGCAGCTCGGCGCCATCCCGGGCGTGCGCTTGATCGGTACGGCGGCCCACAAGGCCAGCGTGATGTCCTTCGTTCTCGCGGGTTACACCACCGAGGAAGTGGGCAAGGCGCTCAACCAGGAGGGCATTGCGGTGCGCACGGGCCACCACTGCGCCCAGCCCATCCTGCGCCGCTTTGGCGTGGAGACCACGGTGCGGCCGTCACTCGCGTTCTACAACACGTTTGACGAAATCGACTGCCTCACGACCGTGGTGCGCAGGCTGGCGGCGCAACGGCGCTAGCCAGAGCGCACACCGGTTGCAATACCGGCCGGCTGGCGATCAAAAAAAGGGGAAGTGGGTGTGATGCCCACTTCCCCTTTTTGATGGCAGTGCTTGGCTGTGCTGAGGCCAGCCGCTGTCAACCCACCACCAGTTCAATCGCGGCGCCGTGGGTCAGCTCCCGATGCCATGCCTGGTGTGGCTGTGCGGCCGGTGAGCCGGTGCCCAGCACCACGGCAAACGGGCCAGGGCCGCGCTTGGCCAGTTGGTGCGCCTGTGTGGTGTGCGGCGCGGCTCCCGGGATCGGCTGCGTCAGCACCAAGGTGGTGGCGCCCAGGGCAATGGTAGCCACCCGCGCTGCAGCGCCCGGCAACACAAAGGGTGTGCCAATGTGTGTGCCCTGCGCGTCGCCCTGCAAGGCGCGGTAGCGGGCCAGGCTGGCGTCCAGGTCTTGCACGGCAATCGACAGGCTGAGTACACCGCGTGCGCCGTTGGGGTGCACGCGGGCGTCGCCCTCGGGCACACGCAGCGCGCGGGGGGTGATGTCTCCGCACAGAAATGGCAGGTCAGTCGATGGCGGGCGGGCGGTTTGCCACTGCAGGCGCTCGCCATCGGGCCGCAGGCGGCCTCCGTCGTGCGGGCCGCTGTAGGCCAGGCCCCGTTCGTTGGCTTCTCTCACGGTGGCTGCCGTCCCAGGCGGCAGCAGTGCAAAGTCCACGATGCCTTCGCCATGCTGGTTCAGCAGCTCCCACCAGCGGTCGCCGGGCGAGGGGCTGCGCCAGGCGATGAGTTCAAAGTAGGCGCCATCGGCCAACACGACCAGCGCGTTGTAGGTGGGTCGGCCCGGGTGCTCGCCGCCCTGCAGCACGTTGAAGCCAAGGGCTCGGTAGTCGGTGATGGTCTGCTCCAGATCCTTCACCGCGATCACGATGTGGTCGAGTGTCAATGCCATGGGGTTCCTTGGGGGCTTCTCGGCGTTCAGGCCGCCACCGCGTCTGCGGTGGCGCGTTGGGGTGCGGAGGCGGCGGAGTTCACCAGCTTCACCTCGGCGTGGATGTGCTGCGGGTTGCGCAGCAGGTTGAGGATGGGGCAGGTCTGCTCGACAGCCTGGAACAGCGCGTCGATATCGGCCCGGCTGGCGGGCGAGTCGATGTGCACCGTGTAGGCGATGTTGTGTGGCCAGATGGGCGTGGCCTCATGCCCGGGCTTGCCGCCGCGCGGGTCGATCACGCCGCTGACCTCCACCTCCAGGCTGGTCAATGGCACCTGGCGCAGAGCCGCCTGGATCAGGAAGATGTGCGTCACGCAACTGCCCAGCACCCCCAGTTGCAGCTCGGGCGAGCTGGGGCCCAGGTGGTAGCCCGCGAAGTCGGGTGGGCTGTCGCTGATGACCTGGTGGTCGCGGATGCGGATGCGGCGCACGCCGCTGCGGCCCTCGGCGCTCACGCGCGCGTTCAGGGCGGCCGGTTGTGCAGTGCCTGCATCAATGGCGGCGTTGCGTGCCAGCACGGCGGCACGTTTTTCCGCCAGGTAGTCGTTCAGATGGGTCATGAATGCTCTTTCCAACGCCTTCCGCGCCCGGACATCGGGCGCGGGGAGGGCAGCGTTGCACACCGATTGTTCGGGGCCACGCCTGTGCTGGAAACAAACAAAACTGCGCACGCATATGCAGGTTTCAGATATGCCCGGCGGGGCCGGAGGCTGCGGCCTGCTTCGTCGTTTTCCGAATATGCATGCTACGTAATAGGTGCACGTTTGGATGGTGCGTCGATAGCATGCATACACATGAATCGGCCCACTTTGGGGCCGGTGTTTCATGGTCTGTCAATGCCGGTCCGGCGACGAGGTACGAACGTGTTTTCTCTGAAGAAATCAATGGGATGGAGGGTGTGGGGTGCGTCGGCGCTGGCGCTGGGCGTGCTGGTGGCGGGCTGCTCCAAGCAGGCCAGCGAGCCAGCCGCCACGGCCGGTGCGTCCACAGACCAGCCTGTGCAGGGCGGCACGCTGGTGTACCTGGAGCAGCAGGCGCACACCAACCTGTACCCGCCGGCCGGGGGCTTCTATCCCAACGGCGGCGTGCTCAACCAGATCACCGACAAGCTCACCTACCAGGATCCCAAGACGCTGGAGATCCAGCCCTGGATCGCCGAGTCGTGGGAGGTGAACCCTACCGCCACCGAGTACACCTTCAAGCTGAAGAAAGGTGTGACCTTCTCGGACGGCACCCCGCTGGATGCCGCCGCCGTGGCCAAGAACTACGACACCTATGGCCTGGGCAACAAAGAGCTCAAGCTGCCCGTGTCCGAAGTCATCAACAACTACGAACGCAGTGAGGTGGTGGACCCGCTCACGGTCAAGTTCTACTTCAAGAAGCCTTCGCCGGGTTTCCTGCAAGGCACATCCGTCATCGGCTCGGGCCTGGTATCGGTGGCCACGTTGGCACGGCCGTTTGAAGAGCTGGGCGATGCGACCAAGATCATCGGCTCGGGCCCCTTCGTGGTGAGCAGCGAGACGCTGGGCAAGGAAATTGTTTTCACGGCGCGCAAGGACTACGCCTGGGGCCCCGCCAAACACGCCCACCAGGGCCGTGCGCGCCTCGACGAGATCAAGCTCATCGTCACGCCCGAAGACAGCGTGCGCATCGGCGCGCTGCTGTCGGGCCAGGCGGGCTTTATCCGCCAGGTGCAGGCCTATGACGAAAAGCGCGTGCTGGACCAGAAGTTCGCCATCTACGCGCCCTCCACGCGCGGTGTGAACAACAGCGTGGTCTTTCGCCCCGACAACGCGCTGGTGGCCGATGTGAAGGTGCGCAAGGCGTTGCTGCATGCCACCAACACCAAGGAGATCGTGCAGACCCTGTTCTCGGCCAACTACCCGCAGGCCACCTCGGTCATCGCGTCCACGGCCCTGGGCTATGTGAACCTGTCGGCCAAGCTGGGCTACGACGAGGCCAAGGCCAGGCAGCTGCTCGATGAAGCAGGCTGGAAGCTCAATGCCAATGGTCTGCGCGAGAAGGATGGCAAGGAGCTGGTGCTGGCCGCCTATGAATCGCTGCCGCAGCCGCAGAACAAGGAAACCCTGCAGCTTGTAGCGCAGCAGTGGGCCAAGGTGGGCGTCAAACTCAACGTGCTGGCGGGCGACTCCGGCAGCCGTACCGTGGACAGCCTCGACCCCGAGAAGACCCCCGTGGCCCCCGGCATGGTGGGCCGCGCCGACCCGGACGTGATCAAGAGCAACTACTACCCCACCAACCGCAACGTGCTGCTGCAAAAAGGCGGTGTGAGCACCAAGGTCAAGTCGTTCGAGGACACCAAGCTCAACGGTTTGCTCGAAGCCATTGCGGCCGAGACCGACCCGGCCAAGCGCCTGGCGCTCACGGCCGATGTGCAGAACTACCTGATCGACCAGGCCTATGTGATCCCGGTGTTCGAAGAGCCACAGGCCTTTGCCGGTGCGCCGTCGGTGAAGGGTGTCGGTTTTGAAGCCGTGGGCCGCCCCAGCTTCTACGGCACGTGGATTGCGGCAAAGCACTGATCTTTGGAGGGCACCCGCCTGTCAGGCCTGATGCCCTCGGCCGTGGAAGGAAAGTTCGACATGTTCAAGTACCTTGCCAACCGCACCGGCCAGGCCCTGCTGGTGCTGTGGGCCGCCTTCACGGCATCGTTCGTGCTGCTGCAGCTGCTGCCGGGCGATGCGATTCTGATCAAGTTCCTGAACCCCGAGCTGGGCCTGGGGCCACAGGAGATCGCGGACATCCGTGCGGCCTACGGTGCAGACACGTCCGTGTGGCAGCAGTACCAGCACACGCTGCTGGGCTTCCTCAGCGGCAACTTCGGGTATTCGGTGCAAGCGGGCGTGCCGGTGAGCCAGGGCTTGGCCACCAACCTGCCGCCCACGCTGCGCCTGGCGGGGCTGGGTTTTGTGGCCGCGCTGCTGCTGGCAGTGGTGCTGGCCTTCGTGTCGCAGCTCACGCGCTGGGGCTGGTTGCGCTCGGCGCTGCAGTCGCTGCCCTCGCTGTTCATCTCGGTGCCGGTGTTCTGGCTCGGCATCATGCTGATCCAGGTGGTGTCGTTCCGCCTGGGGTGGATTCCGGTGATCAACCCTGGCAAGTGGCAGGGCCTGGTGCTGCCCACGCTCACGCTCGCCATCCCCATCGCTGCGCCGCTGGCGCAGATCCTGATCCGCAACATCGACGAGGTGCTGACGCAGCCTTTCGTGGCTGTGGCGCGCGCCAAGGGCGCCACGCGCCAGTGGGTGCTGTGGAAACACGTAGCGCGCAACGCCGTGCTACCCACGCTGACCATCGCGGGCGTGCTGTTTGGCGAGCTGCTGGCCGGTGCCGTGGTGACCGAGGCGGTCTTTGGCCTCAACGGCCTGGGCAGCCTGACGCAGCAGGCGGTGGGCAACCAGGACACCGCCGTGCTGCAGGCCGTGGTGGTGGTTTCGGCCACGGCCTTCGTGTTCATCAACCTGGTGGTGGACCTGCTCTACCCCGTGTTCGACCCCCGCCTGCGCATCCGTCTGGGTGCCTGAGGAGACTCCCATGACCACCACATCTTCAACCGCCGACCTGGGCGCCTTCACTGGCGCCGCACAGCCTGCACCGCAACGTTACGAGCGTGCGGCAGTCGTCCCCGCCGCTGTGGTGGTGCCCACGGGGCCCATCCCTGCGGCCCCGCCGCCGCGCACGCGCCGTGGCACATGGGCCCACCGCGCCATTCAGCGCGTGCGCAGCGCCCCCCTCAGCCTGTGGCTGGCCTGGGGCGTGATCGCGCTGGTGGCGCTCTGGGCACTGGTGCCGGGCCTGTTCACGGGCTACAGCGCCACCGTGGGCGTGGCCGGCCAGCAGCTGCAGGCGCCGTCGGCCGCGCACTGGCTGGGCACCGATGCGCTGGGCCGCGACGGCTATGCGCGCCTGGTGTTCGGCGCGGTGCATTCGCTCTCGGGTGCGTTTCTGGCCGTGGCGGTGGGGTTGGTGCTGGGCACGCTGCTGGGCGTGCTGGCGGGCTCCATCGGCGGCTGGGTGGAGGACGTGATCATGCGCATCGTCGATGTGCTGCTCTCGGTGCCTTCGCTGCTGCTGTCGCTGTCCATCATCATCATCCTGGGCTTTGGCACGCTGAATGCGGCGGTGGCTGTGGGTGTGGCCTCGGTGGCCAGCTTTGCACGGCTCATGCGCTCCGAAGTGGTGCGGGTGCGCCGCTCCGAGTATGTGGAGGCTGCCTTTGGCAGCGGCGGCCGGTTTGGCGTGGTTCTGTGGCGCCATGTGCTGCCCAATTCGCTCACCTCGGTGATCGCCATGGCGGCACTGCAGTTCGGCTCCGCGATCCTGTCGATTTCCACCCTCGGCTTTCTGGGCTATGGCGCACCGCCCCCCACGCCCGAATGGGGCCTGCTGATTGCGGAGGGGCGCAACTACATCGCTACGGCCTGGTGGCTGACCACCGTGCCCGGGCTGGTGGTGGTGGCCGTGGTGCTGTCGGCCAACCGCATCAGCGCTGCGCTGACCCAGGGGCGCACATGACGGCCACCACGGTCCCCGCACCCATCCCCCTTCTGGAGGTGGAGAACCTCGCCATCGCCTACCGCGACCGGGGCCATGAACAGCGCGTGGTGCATGGCGTGTCGTTTGCCATCGCGCCCGGCGAGGTGGTGGCGCTGGTGGGCGAGTCCGGCTCGGGCAAGACCACCACCGCACAGGCCCTCATCGGCCTGCTGGCCGACAACGGCCGGGTGGAGCAAGGGGCGATCCGGCTCAACGGTACGGACATTGCAGCTTGGTCGCCCGACCGCTTCGACACGGTGCGCGGCCGCGTGATCAGCCTCATTCCGCAGGACCCGACCAGCTCGCTCAACCCCGTGCGCACTGTGGGCGAACAGGTGGGCGAGATCCTGAAGATCCACCGCTACGGCGACCGCCGGGCCATCGCGCAGCGCGTGGTTGAGCTGTTGGCCAAGGTGGGCCTGTCGCAGCCCGAGCTGCGCGCGCGGCAGTATCCGCACGAGCTGTCGGGCGGCATGAAGCAGCGCGTGCTGATCGCCATTGCGATTGCGCTGCAGCCCGCGCTCATCATTGCCGACGAGCCCACCAGTGCGCTCGACGTGACGGTGCAGCGGCGCATCCTCGACCTCATCGACGAACTGCGCCATGAGTTCGGCACCGCCGTGCTGCTGGTCACGCATGACCTGGGCGTGGCGGCCGACCGCGCCCACCGGCTGGTGGTGCTGCAGGGCGGGCGCATCCAGGAGCAGGGCGAGACGGCCAGCGTGCTGCGCAACCCGCAAAGCGCCTACACGCGCAAGCTGCTGGCCGATGCGCCCTCGCTTTCGCAGGGGGCGTTTCGCCCGGCCCGTGCCGCCGCCAACGATGCGCCCGAGCGGCCCGAGGACTTCGCCATCGTGGTCGAAGGCCTGGTGCACGACTTTCCGATGGCGGGGCGCAAGGAGCCCTTCCGCGCGGTGGACGGCGTGTCCTTCCGTGTGCGGCGCGGCACCACGCACGCCATCGTGGGCGAGTCGGGCTCGGGCAAGACCACCACCATTCGCGACGTGGTGGGCTTTCGCCAGCCCACGGCGGGCCGCATCGTCATCGAGGGCACGGACCTCACCACCCTGCGCGGTGAGGCGCTGCGCCAGTTCCGCCGCACGGTGCAGCTGGTCTACCAGAACCCCTTCAGCTCGCTGGACCCGCGCCAGACCATCTTCCAGATCATCGAAGAGCCCCTGCTCAACTTCGAGCCCCTGCCCGCCGCCGAGCGCGCGCACCGCGTGCACGACATCCTGGCGCGCGTGGGCCTGCCAGCGGCCGTGCTGGAGCGTCGGCCGCTGGCCCTGTCCGGCGGGCAGCGCCAGCGCGTGGCCATTGCGCGCGCCCTCGTCCTGCAGCCCCGCGTGCTGGTGCTTGACGAGGCCGTCTCGGCCCTGGACGTGACCGTGCAGGCGCAGATCCTCGCGCTGCTGGACACCTTGCAGCGCGACCTGGGCCTGACCTACCTCTTCATTTCGCACGACCTCGCCGTGGTGCGCCAGATTGCAGACACCGTGTCGGTGCTGCAGGGCGGCCGCCAGGTGGATGCGGGGCGCGTGGAAGACGTGTTCCTGCACCCCGGCAGCGACTACACGCGAGAACTGATAGCCGCCATTCCCGGAAAGAAGAACCATCTCCATGACCCTCTCGACACCCACACCACCCACCCCCACCAAGCGCCTGGGCTTCTTCAGCAGGCTGCTTGACGACGCGCCTGCGGGCGAACGCTACCGGCTCGTGACCGAGCAGATCGCCCACGCCGAGGCCTTCGGCTTCGACTCCGCCTGGGTGGCGCAGCACCACTTCCATGAACACGAGGGCGGCCTGCCTTCGCCTTTTGTGTTCCTGGCACACGTGGCGGCGCGCACGCGGCGCATCCGGCTGGGGACCGGCATCGTGACCCTGCCCATGGAAAACGCGGTCCGTGTGGCCGAGGACGCCATCGTGCTCGACCTGCTCTCGGGCGGGCGGCTGGAGCTGGGCGTGGGCACGGGCGGCACGCCCGAATCGTTCGCCGCCTTCGGCATCACCAGCGAAGACCGCGGTGCCATCTATGCACGGCACCTGGCGGCGGTGCGCGAGGCCTGGGCCGGGCGGCCGCTGCCCGGTGGCGACCGGCTGTACCCGGCCGCCGAGCAGCTGCTGGGCCGCATCTGGCAGGCCACGTTCTCGGTGGCGGGTGGCGAGCGTGCGGGGCAGGCGGGTGACGGGCTCATGCTGTCGCGCACCCAGCCGCGCACGGCCGATGCGCCCGATGCCACGCTGTCGGACCTGCAGCATCCCATCATCGATGCCTACCTGGCGGCATTGCCTGCGGGCAGCACACCGCGCATCGTGGGCTCGCGCAGCCTGTTCGTGGCCGATGACCGCAACGAGGCGCTGCGCCTGGCTGATGTGGGCCTGCGCCGTTCTGCCGCACGTTTTGCAGCGGCAGTGTCGCCTGGGCAGGCCCCGCGCCCTGGGCCCGATGCACCGCTCGCCACCTTGATTGCCGCGTACGACGTGCATGTGGGCACACCCGACGACGTGATCGCCTCGCTGCAGGCCGACACGGCGCTGGCGCGCACCACCGACATCGTGTTCCAGGTGCATTCCGTGGACCCGCCACACGCGCACATCCTGCGCTCCATCGAACTCACGGCCACCCACGTTGCCCCGGCGCTGGGCTGGGTGCGCAAGCAGCCCGGCAACGCCACGGCCGCACCCACTTCCGCAACCCGTACCGAGGCCTTTGCATGAGCCAAGCCAACCCCTCCTCTTTGCCGGGCCAGACGCTGCCCGATGTGATCGACCTGCTCGTGGGCATCGAGCCCGGCGACCGCCTCGACACCATCCGCCGCCATCGCCTGCAGGCGCGCACCCATGCGCAGGAAAGCTACCGCGCGCTGTTTGCGCCCACGGCCCCCGCGCCCGGCGCGGTGACGCTGGCCGAGCGCTTGGCGGTCGCCGCGTTCGTCGCGGGTCTGCACCAGCAGCCAGATGCTGCTGCGTTCTATGCCGCCGCGCTGGTGGCGCAAGATGCGGGCGCGGGGCTGGCGCAGGCGATTGCGGCCGAGGTGAGCCGGGGTGCGGCGCAGGGGCCCTATGGTCACTATCCCGCCGGTCCCTTGAGCCGCGAGAACACCGACGGCCCGGTCTATTCCATGGGCGAGGCGCAGCGCGCCGTGCTGGGCGCGCGGCTGTCGGCGGGCCTGGCGCATGCACACCTGCTCACCTTTCGCCCCCGCGACGCGAGCCCCGAGGCCTTGCAGGAGCTGCTGGACGCGGGCTGGTCGGCCACCGACATCGTGATCCTGTCGCAGCTGGTGGCGTTTCTGTCGTTCCAGATCCGCGTGGTGGTGGGCCTGCGCACGTTGGCCGCCCACCCGGCGCCCCACACACCGTTGTCCCCCCGCACCGCAGAGGCCCAGCCATGAGCAATACCGCTGTCATCACCCACCCCGGCAACCACGAACCCACGGCCTTCACGCAAGCGCAGCTGGAATGGCTGCCCTGGCTGCCGCCGCTGCCCGAGGACGAACTGACCGAGCGCCACTACGCGGGCCTGGTGGATGCCGCACGCGCCAAGTCGCCCTACTTCCGTCTGCTGGCGCGCGACCCGGACACGCTGGGGGCGCGCACCCGCACCGACAAGGACATCTTCTACAACCCCGAAGCAGGCCTGCCCCGCGCGGAGCGCGAGCTCTCGGCCACGGCCACGTCGCGCTCCAACGGCTGCATTTACTGCGCATCGGTGCATGCGCGGTTTGCCTCGCACTTCTCGCACCGCGAGGCCGATGTGCAGCGCCTGCTGGACGAAGGCGTGCGGGCCGACCTGGGCCCGCGCTGGAACGCCATCGTGGAAACCTCCGTGGCCCTCACGGCCACCCCCACGGCGCTGGATGGAACGCACGTCGAGCGCCTGCGCGCCGAGGGGCTCGACGACTTCGCGATCTCCGACGCGCTGCACGGCGCGGCATTCTTCAACTGGGCGAATCGGCTGATGCTGTCGCTGGGAGAGCCGCAGCAGCAGGCCGCATCAGCGGCCTGACAAGAGAACCGAAAAGCAGCCCAGCGAAGGGCCCCGCACCCACCGGCCAGTTCCCTGCCCGGTTGGGCTGAGTGTGTCGAGGCCCGGCGCAGCGCTGCGAAAAGCGCTGTGTGAACGGTGTGGAGGGGCGCAGCGCTCCCTCAATCCAGCCACCCCTTCGGCACCTTGTCAGCCTTCTTTTCCACCGGGTTGGCCGTGAGCCACTGGGGTGCGTACTGCCGCATGAACTCCTTGGCCTTGTCGGGCCGGGCCGACAGCCAGGCGTCGTAGGCGCCTTCGTTCAGGATGGCGGGCATGTTCTTCTCGCTGCCCGGCGGGCCGTAACGCTGTAGCAGCGCGTGGTTGTTGGCGTTCACGGTCAGCAGGCAGTAGCTAACGATTGCTTCGCCGTCGCTTCCTTGCCAGCGTGCCCACAGGCCCGCCACGCCCATGGGCTTGCCGTCCACGCGGGCGATGCGGGTGGGCACGGCCTTGCCGGTGCGCCAGTCATCTTCAAAAAACGCCTGCATCGGCACGATGCAGCGTTGGCCGTTCAGCCATGCGTCGCGGAACGCGGTGCCGGTGGAGGCGAGGTCGGACTTGGCGTGGGCCAACTTGGGTGCGCGCAGCCTGGCGTCGGACGCCGACTTGACCCAGTGGGGCACCAGGCCCCATTGCGCGGGCACCAGCACGCGCTCCGCGCTGTTGCTGCTGGCCTCCTCGCCCGCTGGTGTCGGCGGTGTCGCCCTCAGGGCGGCGGCGCTGGCGGCGGGCACGATGCAGGCCCCGGGTTTGCGCGGGCGCAGGTGGCGGTCCAGCGGCGTGTCGGGCGGCGCCACGGCAAAGGCCTCGCGGTAGCTGTCGGCGGGGTGCAGGGTTTCGTAGTGGGTGGCCATGGGGCGATGGTAGCGGGTGGTGGCTGGGTTTATGAATATAAATCGGCCTTTCCGCGCATCCAGTAAAGGTTTTTAGCTATGAAAAATGTAGTTGACTGATGGGGCGGTGCCACTTGGCAGTGCGGCCCGGCTTGGAGATACTGGCCCATTGCCGGATTCCCGCATGTCCCACTCTGGAGAAGCCACACCATGCACCACCCCGCCATCGCCCTGACCACGGCCCTGTTGTTGACCGGTGCGCTGGCGCCCGCCCAGGCCCAGGTGCAGAAGATGCGCCCCGGCCTGTGGGAACACAGCGTGGCCATGAAAAGCCAGAGCGGCGAGATGGAAGCGGCCATGGCGCAGATGCAGAAGTCCATGGCCAGCATGACGCCCGCGCAGCGCAAGCAGATGGAGCAGATGCTGGCGCAGCAGGGCGTGGCCATGGGGCCGGGGGGCAGCACCACCACCGTGAAGGTGTGCATCAGCCCCGAGCAGGCCGACCTGGACCGCATCCCGCCGCAGGAAGGCTGCACGCAGACCGTGACCCGCACCGGGCCGAACACCGTGGCCATGCGCTTCAGCTGCAAGGGCGCGCAGGGTCAGCCGCCCACCACGGGCGAGGGCACCATGACCTTCAACGGCCCCACGGCCTACACGGGCCAGTTCAAGGTCAAGACCACCAGCAACGGCAAGCCCGACCAGCTCGACATGGCGCAGACCGGCAAGTGGCTGGCCACCGACTGCGGCGCGCTCAAACCCGTGCGTTGAAGGGGGGCGGGCCCGAAGCGGGGCGCGGCGGGTGCTGCGGGCCGCTGGGCGCCACCACCCAGCGGTTGCGCCCCAGGGCCTTGGCGGTGTAGAGCGCCTGGTCCGCGCGCTCCAGTGTGTGCACCACGGTGTCGCTCGGCAGGTGCAGGGCCAGGCCTGCTGACACGGTCATGCGCAGCGTGCCCGTGGCGTGAGGGATTTCGAGCGCCTCCACTGCCTGCCGCACGCGTTCCAGCAGCTCTCGGGCATCCTCCAGCTGGGTTTCGCAGAGCATCAGCACAAACTCCTCGCCACCCCAGCGGGCCAGCACATCGGTGTCGCGCACGTTGGCGCGCACGGTGCCTGCAAAGGCCTGCAGCGCGCGGTCGCCAGTGGAGTGGCCGTGCTGGTCGTTGATGGGCTTGAAGTGGTCGATGTCGAGCTGTGCCAGCAGCAGCGGGCGGCCGCTGCGCAGGCTGCGGCGGTGTTCCAGCTCCATCAGGTCGAGCATGGCGCGGCGGTTGATGAGCCCGGTCAGCTCGTCGCGTGTGGCCAGCTCGCGGTTGATGTCCAGCGCCTGCGCCAGCGCCTCACGCTGCTGCTGCAGCCGTGCGCGGATGCGGTGGATGCGCAGGTTCAGCGCCACACAGCCGCCGAGCACGATCACCACCATGAGGGCATAGGCCGTGTCGAGATAGCCCGAGGCGTTGGCGCTCAGGCGCGAACTCACGCCGATCGCGCACCCAAAGGCCACCAGCGCATAGATGCCGATGCCGATCACCTCGGCCACTGTGAGGCCGAAGGTGCCGAAGAACAGGATCATGGCCAGCACGCTGGGCACCAGCCCGCGCGCCTCGCCCGCCAGCACATAGGCCACGGCGCCGCTGGTGATGGTCCAGGCCATCTGGGGCAGGGTGAGCGAGGGGTCGCGCAGCGCCAGCGTGGCGCCGGACCGGATGAAGGCCGTCATCACGGCCAGCCCGCCCACCGAGAGGGCGGCCCACCAGTGCACGGCGGTGGCGTTCAGCGCAGCACTGGCATGCGCCACCAGCAGCATCACGCCCGCGCTGGCGGCCATCAGCAGCAGGGCCAGCAGCGCCATCCCCACCAGCGTGCGCCGCCGGGGATCGGTGGAAAGGATCACGTCCCTGAGGCGCTGCCAGCGGGAAGGTGGGCGCAAGGTGGGGGCTCCTGCCAGAGGTGGGGCCACGCGCTGGGCGCGGCCGATCGGGCATTTTAGGCCGCAGGGGGCCGCGCGTACATCCCTATAACAGGGTGAGCGCCGCCAGGGCCGCCAGCGGCGCGGTTTCGGCGCGCAGCACGCGGGGGCCGAGCGTGACGGGGGCAAAGCCATGCAACAGGGCCAGGTCTTCCTCGGCGCCGCTGAGCCCGCCTTCTGGGCCGGAGAGGAACAGCACCGGCCCGGCCGGGGCCGCCGCCTGCTGCAGCGGCAAGGTGCCTGCGCGCAGCGACAGCAGCAGGCGCTGCGCTGCCACGGCCCCGTCGGACGCTGCGGCCCCTGTCTGCGCACGCGCCCAGCCCGCGAGGTCGATGGCATCGTGCACCACGGGCACGCGGTTGCGGCCACATTGTTCGCAGGCGGCCACGGCCACGGCCTGCCAGTGGGCGATTTTCTTGTCGGCGCGCTCGCCCTTGAGCTTGAGCACGCTGCGCTCGGCCACCAGCGGGGTGATGCTGGCCACGCCGAGTTCGGTGGCTTTTTCCACCAGCCAGTCCATGCGCTCGTTGGCGGTGATGCCGGCGAGCAGGTGCACGGCGCGCGGCGCCTCGCGCTCGGTGGCGTGGTGGGCGCCCACCTGCACCAGCACATCGCTGCGGCCCATCTTCAGCACCGTGGCCTCGAACTCGCCGCCTTCGCCGTTGAAGAGCGTCAGCGCATCGCCGGGCTGCTGGCGCAGCACCTGCACATGGCGCGCGGCGCCGGGGGGCAATGCAATCTCGGCGCCCGTGGCCAGCGGAGCGGGGCAGTGGAAACGGGGCATTTGCTATGTTTTTATAGCTATCTGGGCAATGTGATCGCGCGCAGAGGGCTGTTTTTGCTTGAATATTTTGGCGTCTGGGCGGCGGTGCCTGCCTACATGCGGCCGTAGGCAAAGCCCACCACGGGTTCGGTGCCCTCGATCTGGTCGAGCATCTGCAGCAGCGGGCCCAGCTGGCGGTAGCGGTTGGCGGTGGCGCGGATGTAGGCCATGAACCGGGGCGCGTCGGCCAGGTACTTGGGCTTGCCGTCGCGCAGCGTCAGACGCGCAAAGATGCCCGCGACCTTGAGGTGGCGCTGCAGGCCCATCCATTCCACCGCACGGTAGAACTCGCCAAAGTCATCGCCCCAGCCGCTGGCGCTGTTGGCGCCCAGCAGCCCGGCCTTGCGCGCCTTCTCCCAGTAGCGCACGGTGATGTCGATGACGAATTCCTCTTCCCAGCTGATGAACGCGTCGCGCAGCAGGCTGGCGATGTCGTAGGTGATGGGGCCGTAGACCGCGTCCTGGAAGTCGAGCACGCCCAGCGGTGCGCCAGCTTCCACAGGCGCCATCAGGTTGCGGGTCATGAAGTCGCGGTGCACATAGACCTGGGGTGCGGCCAAGTTGTGCGCCACGATGGCGTCAAAGGCGTTGCTCAAGGTGGCCTGCTGCTTGTCGTCCAGGGCGATGGCGCGGTGCTTGGCGAGGTACCAGTCGGGGAACAGCGCCAGTTCGCGGCGCAGCAGCGCGTCGTCGTACACGGGCAGCACGCCGGGGGTGGAGGCTTTTTGCCACTGCAGCAGTACATCGGTGGCCTGCAGGTACCAGGTGTAGGCGTCCTGGGGTTTTTCGGGGTTCAGCCGCTCGATCACGGTCTGGTGGCCCAGGTCGGACAGCAGCATGAAGCCGGTGGGCTCGTCAAACGCCAGGATCTGCGGCACGTTCAGCCCGGCAGCGGCCATCAGGCCCTGCACCTGCACGAAAGGCTTGCAGTTTTCCTTTTCGGGCGGGGCATCCATCACGATGCGGCTGGCGCCCGTGGCCGTGTCGATGCGCAGGTAGCGGCGAAAGCTCGCATCGGCCGAGGCGAGGCGCAGCGTGGCGGGCAGCAATTGCTGGGGGCCGGCCAGGGGCGCCAGCCAGGCGTCGAAGGCCGCTTTGCGGGCGGCGTCGGGCCAGGTCACGGGGGGCAATGTGGCGGCGGCAGCGGCCGCGCCCAGGGGCGCACCGGCGGGTGATGGGGGGAAGGGGTGGCTCATGGATAATCCGATTTTAAAACCCGCTTTGGGCACGCATCCCCGCAGAGCCTGGGGCGGGCCTTCTTCCTCTGCCACCGCCCGAACCACCACCCCACGTGCCACGCTGCCAGCCCCCCACCGTGCAGACCCCCCCTTCCCTCCGGCCCCGGCCTGCCACGGCACAGGCGGCGCGCCTGCGCGCCCCGGTGCCGCGTGCCCTGGCCTATGGTGTGGCACTGGCCTGCTGCAGCTGGCCGCTGGCGGCCCTGGCCCAGGGCCCGGCCCCCAGCGCCTGGGATGCCCCGCCTGCGCTGCGCACCTCGCCCCTGCTGCAGGAGAAGATTCCGGACGCCGTGCGCCCCCAGCTACCCGTGTTTGTGAAGGGCGACCACATCAGCGGCCAGACCGACCTGAACGCGCTCATCGAGGGCAATGCCGAGCTGCGGCGGGGCGACACCGTGATCCACGCCGACCGGCTGGACTACAACGTGCCCGAAGACCTGGCCAAGGCCAACGGCAAGGTGCGCATCAACCGCGCGGGCAATGTCTACGAGGGCACGGCGCTGGAGCTGCGCGTGGATGCGTTCGAGGGCTTCTTCAGCGACGCGCGCTACCAGTTCCTGGCCACACAGGCGCATGGCGACGCCACGCGCGTGGACTTCATCGACCGCTACCGGGCCGTGGTGCACAACGCCACCTACACCACCTGCGAGCGCGGCAACGAAGCCAGCTGGGAGCCCGACTGGGTGCTGCGCGCAGGCACGCTGCGCCTGGACAACGAAGAAGAAGTGGGCACGGCCGAGAACGCCGTGCTGGAGTTCAAGGGCATCTCGGTGCTGCCCATCCCCTACATCACCTTCCCGCTGTCGGACAAGCGCAAGTCGGGCCTGCTGCCGCCCACCATCGGCCTCGACAGCCGGGACGGCGTGGCCTACATCCAGCCCTACTACTGGAACATCGCCCCCAACCGCGACGCCACGCTGCGCGCTGCGCTCATGACCAAACGCGGTGCCAACCTGGGCGGCGAGTTCCGCTACCTGGAGCCCACGTACTCCGGGCAGATCAGCGCGGACGTGATGCCGGCCGACCGGCTGCGGGACCGCCTGCGCTGGAGCTTCTCGGGCCAGCACCAGGGCGCGTTTGACACCGCCATCGGTGGCCTGGGCCTGAACCTGAACATCAACCGCGTGAGCGACGACAACTACTGGCGCGACTTTGGCCGCGCCTCCGAGCCGTTGCGCCAGCGCCTGCTGCCCGGCGACGCCACGCTGTCCTGGGCCCGCAACGACATGAGCGCCCGCGTGCGCACCCTGAAGTGGCAGACGCTGCAGGACGTGAACGCGCCCATCGTGCCGCCTTACGACCGCATGCCGCAGCTGCAGTGGCGCTATGCCCCGTCGCAGCTGGACGGCGGGCTGGATGCCAGCGTGGAGCTGGACACCACACGCTTCCAGGCTGCCCGCGCCCTCACGGGCCAGCCCAACGCCGACCGCAGCTACGCGATGGCGCAGATCAGCCGACCGTTCCTGTCGCCCGGTGGCTTCATCACGCCCCGCCTGCAGCTGCACGCCACCACGTACCAGTTCGACACCCCCCTGTCCAACGGCGACCGCTCGGCCAGTCGCACGCTGCCCACGTTCAGCCTGGACAGCGGCCTGGTGTTCGAGCGCGACGCGGCGTACTTTGGCCGCGCCTTTTTGCAGACGCTGGAGCCGCGTGCGTTCTACACCTACACGCCCTACCGCGACCAGAGCCGCCTGCCGGTGTACGACACGGCGGCCAACGACTTCAACTTTGCCACCGTCTATACCGAGAACGCCTTTGGCGGCAACGACCGGCTGGCGGACAACAACCTGCTCACCCTGGGTGTGACCACGCGGCTGCTGGACCCGAACACGGGTGCCGAGGCCGCACGTTTTGGCATCGCCCAGCGCCTGCGTTTCTCGGACCAGAAGGTCACCTTGCCGGGCGTGGCGCCTGTGAGCGAACGCCTGTCCGACCTGCTGCTGGGCGCGGGCATCACCTGGACACCGCAGTGGGGCTTTGACTCCACCGTGCAGTACAACCCCAAGACGGGCCGCTCCATCCGCTCGACCATCGGCGCGCGCTACAGCCCCGGCAACTACCGCACCGTGAGCGCGGCCTACCGCCTGCAGCGTGGCACCAGCGAGCAGGTCGATGTGGGCTGGCAATGGCCCCTGAACGACCTGTGGGGCGACAAGGGCCAGGACCTGGGCGCAGGCCGGGGCCAGGGCGGCGGGCGCTGGTACAGCGTGGGCCGCCTGAACTACAGCATCAAGGACCGCAAGCTCGTGGACACCGTGGTGGGCTTCGAGTACGACAGCTGCTGCTGGATCGGCCGCGTGGTGCTGGAGCGCCTGCAAAGCAGCGTGACCACGTCCAACACCCGCCTGCTGTTCCAGATCGAATTTGTGGGATTCTCCCGCCTCAGCCTGGGCTCCAGCCCGCTGGAAACCTTCAAGAACAACGTGCCGCGCTACCAGAACCTGCGCGAGCAGGTCTCCACGCCCAGCCGTTTCAGCAACTACGACTAACGCCATGAACCACCGAGTTTTTGCACTGACCCTCGCCACCCTGGCCTCCGTGAGCATGCAGGGCGCTGCGGCGCAGGGGCTGCGCCCTTCGGGGGCGTCGCCGTCCGGCAAGAGTGGCCTGTCCGCGCCCTCGGCACGCCCACCGGCGGCGCCGTCGATCACGCTGCCAGAGTCTGGCGCGGGCACGGCGCCCCGCTCGGCCGATTTCATCGTGGCGGTGGTCAATTCCGAGCCTGTGACCAACTACGAAGTGCGCTCGCGCCTGGCCCGGGCCGAGGCCCAGCTGGCCAAGCAGGGCGGCGCCATGCCCCCGCGCGATCTGCTCGCGCGCGAGGTGCTGGAACGCATCATCCTGGAGAAGGTGCAGCTCCAGCAGGCGCGTGAATCCGGCATCAAGGTGGACGATATGGCGGTGGCCCAGGCCGAACAGGGCGTGGCCCGCCAGAACGACATGACCGTGGAGCAGCTGTATGCGCGCCTGGGCCGCGACGGCATGAGCCGCGAACGTTTCCGCGAAGAGCTGCGCAACCAGCTGCTGCAGCAACGCCTGCGCGAACGCGAGGTGGAAGCGCGGGTGAAAGTGACCGACCTGGACGTGGACCAGTACCTGCGCGACGAGCAGAAGGGCACGGACCCCGCCGCAATGGAAATCAACCTGGGTCATGTGCTGGTGCTGGTGCCCGAGAACGCCAGCCCCGTGCAGGTGGCCGAGCGCCAGGCCAGAGCCCAGCGCGCGGCCGACAAGGTGCGGGCCGGTGAAGACTTTGCCGCCGTGGCGCGCGAGTTTTCTGACGCTGCAGAGGGGCAGCGCGCGGGTGGCCTGCTGGGCCTGCGCCCGGCCGATCGCTACCCCGAGCTGTTCGTGAACTCCACGCTGGGCCTGCCCGTGGGCTCCATCGTGGGCCCCGTGCGGTCTCCGGCGGGTTTCCACGTGCTCAAGGTGGTGGAGCGGGTCACGGCGGGCATGCCCGCGACCGTGGTGCAGAACCACGCCCGTCACATCCTGCTGCGCACCGGCCCCCAGCTGTCCGAGACCGCCGCCGCCGCCCGCCTGGCCGACTACCGCCGCCGCGTGCTCGCGGGCCAGGCCGACTTTGCGGCGCTGGCGCGCGAGCATTCGCAGGACGGCAGCGCCAAGGACGGCGGCGACCTGGGCTGGGCCAGCCCGGGCCGGTATGTGCCCGAGTTCGAACAGGCCCTGGACACCCTCAAGCCCGGCGACATCAGCGAGCCGCTGGTGTCGCGTTTTGGCGTGCACCTGGTCCAGCTGCTGGAGCGCCGCGAGGCCAAGCTCACCCAGCGCGAACAGCGTGAGATGGCGCGTGGCGCCGTGCGCGAGAAGAAACTCGACGAGGCCTACGCCACCTGGGCGCAGGAGCTGCGCGGGCGCGCGTATGTCGAGTACCGTGAGCCACCCCAGTAAACACCTGCAGCAGCATTGGCCGCAGCAGACCCATCCCCCACTTCCGTGACAAGACAGGCAAGGCCGCGTTGAAACACATCCCCCGCAAGCGCTTCGGGCAGCATTTCCTGTCCGACCACGGCATCATCGACGGCATCGTTTCGGCCATCGCCCCGCTGCCGGGCCAGCCCATGGTCGAAATTGGGCCGGGCCTCGCGGCTCTGACCCAACCCCTGGTAGAGCGCCTAGGGCGTCTCACGGTCATCGAACTGGACCGCGACCTGGCACTGCGCCTCAAACTGCATGGCCAGCTCGACGTGATCGAATCCGACGTGCTGAAGGTGGATTTCACGGCCCTGGCGCAGACCCTGCGCGAGAAGGCCGGTCAGCCCGGGCTGCGCCTGCGCGTGGTGGGCAATCTGCCCTACAACATCTCCACGCCCATCCTGTTCCATCTGCTCGCGCATGTGCAGGTCATCGAAGACCAGCACTTCATGCTGCAAAAGGAGGTCATCGACCGCATGGTGGCCAGCCCCGCCACAGGCGACTATGGCCGCCTGTCGGTGATGCTGCAATGGCGCTATGCCATGGAGAACGTGCTGTTTGTGCCGCCCGAGAGTTTCGACCCGCCCCCGCGCGTGGACAGCGCCGTGGTGCGCATGGTGCCCCATGCCGAGCCCGCGCCACTGTCGGTGCCCGTGCTCGAAGAACTGGTGCAGGTCGCCTTCAGCCAGCGCCGCAAGCTGCTGCGCCACACCCTGGGCCGCTGGCTGGAAGCCCGTCAGTTCGCTGGCCACTTCGACACCCAGCGCCGCGCCGAGGAAGTGCCCGTGGCCGAATACGTGGCCCTGGCGCAGGTTTGCTCTTAAATTAATAGCCATTAGTGCTTGCTGGACGAGCGCAAAGCAGCATTTTGACTGTTGATGCGCGGCGTGTTTGCTGTGAACATACGAGCGCCTGATTCAGCCACAACCGTAGCAACTGGCGCAGCCCAAGCCAGTGACACCGCGCAAGGGCCGCCCCGCCGCGCTGGTGTCGTCCCCCTTCCCGGCGAAGCCGAGAGAAGGGGGAAGCGGCGCAGCCGCTCAGGGGGATGTAGCGAGTTATGCGGCGCTGAGCCAGTAACCCGCGTTGAAAGGGCTGCTCATGCGCAGCGCCATGGGGGAGACGTCCACGAGCTTGTCGGTCGGCATCTTCTCGGCGGATTCCGCGTGGATCTCGATGCCCTTGACTTCATGGGCGCCGGTAGCCTCGTTCGCCCGTTCTGCTTGGCTGGTGGATGCAGAACGGGCTACAGAAAAGAATAGAAACACCGGAAGGGGATCTTGCGATCACCCCAGTAGTCCGCCGCGTCGCGGAAGATGTCGAGCAGCTGCTCGCGTGCTTCCTTGTCGAACTTGGCCGTGGCGGGGATCTGCTCCAGCACCACGATGAATCCTGGCTGCGGGCCCGATTTGTGCAAGGGGTCCGTCATGCAGTCGTACAACGCGTCGAAGTTCTTGCCGAAATGCGACGGGAAGGTGAACTGGGCGGCAATCAGGTCCAGCACATCCTGCTTGGACTGCGCGTGGGCCAGGTTGGCATACAAGAAATGGTGACCCATGGAGGTGGCCGCATCCTGCAGGTCCTGCACGCGGAACGCGCGAATGGACTGCACGATGTTGGTGCGCACGCCACGCAGTGGCGTTTCCAGGTCTTTACGAAGTGGCGTCTGCATCTCCGCTACTCTTTCTTTAGAAAGTCCACAAACTTCTGGCTCTCCGCAGGGCTGCAGAATGCAGCCTGCGGGTGGGGGATTCAAGGGGGCGCACTGACCGCTGCCAGCGTATCTCTGGCCTGCGTGCAGCGCAACGGGTGTCACTCGACGATTTCGCGAAAACTGGCGTAGTGATCGCTGGTGTAGTAGCAGGCATCCGGAACCCGGGGCTTGCCGCCACACACGATGCGCCGGGCTCCCCGGTTGCGCGATCCTGGTGTTCTGACGGTGTACTCACGGTAGTAGCCCCGCTTGTGGGCGGGCAACAGCCGCTCGCGGTTGCCGAAAACTGTTCCGTCCTTGTCATACGGAAAGGGCCCTCCTTCACGGATCAGCGCATAGGTATCTCGCCCTTGGGGCGGTAACTCGGCCAATGCGATGGGGGGGATGGCGCCGCCGGTAGACGGGGCGTTTCGAGTGTGCCCCATTGCCGGGGACAACACGAACGCAACACCCAAAACACACAAAAACCCTGCTTTGCGCGCCCGGGTGGCTACAGCCTTCAACATCAACGAACCTTTCAGAAACTACGGGTTAACCCGAAATTTCGAGCCGCTAGTGTCGCTCAACGGCCCCCAAAAAGCAAGCGTCTGCACAAAGATTGGGCAGACGCTGAAGGGTTGATCAAGCGCCTTAAGTTAGCACTTGCTACCGCTTTGTGGCTTATCTTGAAACGTTGGCGTCGGCCACCGTCAAGGCGGTCATATTGACAATCCGGCGCACGGTGGCGCTGGGTGTCAGGATATGGACGGGCTTGGCCGCGCCCAGCAGCACGGGGCCGATCGCAATGCCGCCACCGGCTGCGGTCTTGAGCAGGTTGTAGGCAATATTGGCGGCATCAATATTGGGGAACACCAGCAGATTGGCATCGCCAGTGAGTTCACTGCTGGGCATGAGGGCCGCGCGGGCCTTGCCGTCCAGCGCCACATCGCCGTGCATTTCGCCGTCCACTTCCAGCCAGGGCGCCTGCTGGCGCAGCAGCTCCAGCGTCTGGCGCATCTTCACGGCGCTGGGGTGGTTGCTGGTGCCAAAGTTGGAGTGCGACAGCAGCGCGGCCTTGGGCTTGATGCCAAAACGCATCATTTCTTCGGCGGCCAGGGCGGTGATCTCGGCCAGCTCCTGGGGGGTGGGGTCGTAGTTGACGTGGGTGTCCACCAGGAACACCTGGCGGCCGGGCAGCATGAGGCCGTTCATGCAGGCGTACACGGGCACGTCCTGAGCCGTGCTGTCGGCGCCGCCCGCGTGTTTGCCGATGACCTGGTCGATGTAGAGCAGGTGGTTGGCGGTGGTGCCCCAGGTGCCGCAGATCAGGCCGTCCACCTCGCCCTTGTGCAGCATCATCGCACCGATCAGCGTGAGGCGGCGGCGCATCTCGATCTTGGCGACCTGCTGGGTGATGCCCTTGCGCTCCGTCATGCGGTGGTAGGTCTGCCAGAAGTCGTTGTAGCGGTGGTCGAAGTCGGTGTTGACCACGTCGTAGTCCACGCCTTCCTTCAGGCGCAGGCCAAACTTTTCGATGCGCTGGGCGATGATGGCGGGACGGCCGATCAGCGTCGGGCGGGCGACCTTTTCGTCCACCACGATCTGCGCGGCGCGCAGCACGCGCTCTTCTTCACCTTCGGCATAGGCCACGCGCTTCTTCGCGGCATTGCGGGCCGCGTCGAAGATGGGCTTCATCGTGGTGCCAGAGGCATACACAAAGGTCTGCAGCCGCTCGCGGTAGGCGTCCATATCTGCGATGGGGCGTTGCGCCACGCCGCTGTCCATGGCCGCCTGGGCCACGGCGGGCGCGATCTTCATCATCAGCCGTGGGTCAAACGGCTTAGGAATCAGGTATTCGGGGCCGAAGGTGAGTTTCTCGCCGACATAGGCCGCAGCCACCACTTCGCTCTGCTCGGCCTGGGCCAGCTCGGCAATCGCGTGCACGGCCGCAATTTCCATCTCATCGGTGATGGTGGTGGCGCCGCAGTCCAATGCCCCACGGAAGATGTAAGGGAAGCACAGGACGTTGTTCACCTGGTTCGGATAGTCCGACCGACCCGTGGCCATGATGATGTCGTTGCGCACGCTGTGCGCCAGCTCGGGCGTGATCTCGGGGTTGGGGTTCGCAAGGGCGAAGATCACCGGGCGCTCGGCCATGGTGGCCACCATCTCGGGCTTGAGCACATTGCCCGCCGACAGGCCCAGGAACACGTCTGCGCCCACCATCACCTCTGCCAGCTTGCGCGCGTCGGTCTTCTGCATGAACTGGCGCTTGTCGTCGTCCATCAGCTCTTCGCGGCCGTCATAGACCACGCCAGCCAGGTCGGTCACAAACACGTTCTTGCGCTGCACGCCCACCTTGAGCAGCAGGTTCAGGCAGGCCAGGGCCGCAGCGCCCGCGCCGCTGGTCACCAGCTTCACGTCTTCAATCTTCTTGTTGGCCACCTTGAGCGCGTTCACGATGGCAGCCGCCACGGTGATGGCCGTGCCGTGCTGGTCGTCGTGGAAGACTGGGATCTTCATGCGCTTGCGCAGCTCGCGTTCCACATAGAAACAGTCCGGGGCCTTGATGTCTTCAAGGTTGATGGCGCCAAAGGTTGGCTCCAGGGCGGCAATCACTTCCACCAGCTTGGCAGGGTCCTTCTCGTCGATCTCGATGTCGAACACATCGACGCCCGCAAACTTCTTGAACAGGACGGCCTTGCCTTCCATCACCGGCTTGGAGGCCAGCGCGCCAATGTCGCCCAGGCCCAGCACGGCGGTGCCGTTGGAAATCACGGCCACCAGGTTGCCGCGCGAGGTGTAGCGGAAGGCGTTGGCAGGGTCCTTCACGATCTCTTCGCAGGGCGCGGCCACGCCGGGCGAGTAGGCCAGCGCGAGATCGTGCTGGTTGATCATCTGCTTGGTCGCGGCAATCGCCAACTTACCCGGCTTGGGAAACTCGTGGTACTCGAGAGCGGCACGGCGCAACTGGGCACGCTTGTCGGAATCGTTGTTGTTGTTCTGGGCCGTGGTGTTCTCGGGCATTCAGTGTCTCCAACTCAGGGGGTGAGGGGCCAAAACCGTACTCCAGCGGGTCTGCAGCAGGCTGTCAGCTTTGTAAGGGTCTGCGATTGTAGGGGGCGGGCGGTAAAAACCCTAGTAAGCGAATCTGCTTATACGGGTGCTTGAGTTGTGACTGATTTGTATACAAATCAGTCAATAGACAATCGCTATCAAACATTGGACGGCACAAATTGTTTTTAACATTTGGCAACGATCTGATAAAAGCGCTGGTGCTCGGGGGACGTATGCGTTGCGCATTGTGGACCCACGGAGCCTGTGTTGCTATAAATTTCGTAGCTATTTTCGATCTCTGGGTGGGCGGTAGGCCCATTTTTCTACAGAACAGGGGTGTAGACCATGCCAATTCCGACGGATGAAAATTACAACGACGACACCACAGATCAGGTCTTGTCCGGTAACACCTTCGATCTGGACGGGCTGCACTATGTATTGGCGGGAAGCCACAGCTTCAGCAGCAAGATCGTGCTGGGGAGTACGCTCAACATTCCCCCAGCAGTTGGCAACAACAACGAGCTGATCTTCGATATGGCTGCTGACAACAGCTCCCAGTGGGGGCTGTCCAGCGTCACCATTTCTGCCGTCGACGGCAGCGCCTTCAGCCTCGCGGGTATCAGCTTCATGATCTATAACGGGGCCGCTATCGGTGCCCCTGGCCCGTCTTCCAATGTCACTTTGACGAACAACCGGGGTGAAACGATTGGGACGTATGCACCCACTAATGGTGGTTTCGTCGTCCAGTTCGACGGGACCAGCAACCCTGCGGCGCAGGGCATCACGAGCTTCACGTTCTCGGGCACCGAGTTGGTCCTTGAAATCGACAACCTGAACTTCGAGCCCGTCCCCCCTACCATCACTAGCGCCACCTACGACGCGTCCACAGGAGTGCTGGTGGTCACAGGCACAGACTTCGCCGCGTTGGCGGGGGCGGCCAATGACATCGATGCGAGCAAGTTCACCCTCACGGGGGAGGGCAACGCCACCTACGCACTCACTGATACGGCCGATGTGGAAATCACCAGTGCAACAAGCTTCACGCTGACGCTGAGCGCCACCGACCGCGCCGGGCTGAACCTGATCGCCAACAAGAATGGCCCCAGCTCCACAGGTGGAACGGTCTACAACCTGGCTGCGGCTGATGACTGGAATGCCGCTGTAACCGGCGGCAATACAGCCGACCTAACGCTCAATGCTGTCGCGGTGTCCAATGCCAACGCGGCACCTACGGTGGCGAACGCAATCCCAAACCAGAACGCCACAGAAGATGCGGCTTTCAGCTTCCAGTTCGCAGCCAACACCTTCGCGGACGCGGATGTCGGCGACACGCTGACCTACAGCGCTCAGCTTTCGGGTGGCGGTGCCCTGCCTGCTTGGCTGAACTTCAATCCTGCGACCCGCACTTTCAGCGGCACACCCGCCAACGGCAATGTGGCAAGCATTGACATTGATGTGATTGCCAGCGATGGCAAAGGCGGCACGGTGACGGACACCTTCAACATCGTGGTGGCGAATACCAATGATGCACCTACTGTTGCCAATGCCATCCCCAACCAGAACGCAAGCGAAGACGCTGCCTTCAACTTCCAGTTCGCTGCCAACACCTTCGCCGATGTAGACGTGGGCGACACGCTCACCTACGTGGCACAACTGGCAGGCGGGGGTGCCCTGCCCGCCTGGCTGAGCTTCAATGCCGCCACTCGCACCTTCAGCGGCACTCCTGCCAATGGCGACGTCGGCACTATGAGCATTGACGTGATTGCCGACGACGGCAATGGCGGCACGGTGACCGACACCTTCGACATCGTGGTGGCCAACACCAATGACGCCCCCACCGTTGCCAATGCCATCGCGAACCAGAACGCCACCGAAGACGCAGCCTTCAACTTCCAGTTCGCTGCCAACACCTTCGCCGACCCGGACGTGGGCGACACGCTCACCTACAGCGCTCAGGTGGCCGGTGGGGGCGCCCTGCCCGCCTGGCTGAGCTTCGACCCCGCCACCCGCACCTTCAGCGGCACACCCCCCAACGGCGATGTAGGAACGCTGAGCATCGACGTGATCGCCAGCGACGGTAACGGTGGCTCGGTGACGCACACCTTCAACATCATGGTGGCCAACACCAACGATGCGCCCACAGTGGCCAATGCCATACCGAACCAGAACGCCAGCGAAGACGCGGCCTTCAACTTCCAGTTCGCGGCCAACACCTTCGCCGACCCGGACGTTGGCGACACGCTCACCTACGCGGCCCAACTGGAAGGCGGGGGGACCCTGCCCGCCTGGCTGAGCTTCAATGCCGCCACCCGCACCTTCAGCGGCACCCCTGCAAACGGCGATGTGGGCACCCTCAGCATCCAGGTCACGGCCGACGACGGCAACGGCGGCAGCATCGCCGACACCTTCGACATCGTGGTGGCCAACACCAACGATGCTCCCACCGTAGCGAACACCATCCCCGACCGCAGCGCCACCCAGGGGGCGGCCTTCAACTTCCAGTTCGCCGCCAACACCTTTGCGGATGCAGATGTGGGCGACACACTCACCTACAGCGCCCAGCTTGGCGGCGGGGGGGCCTTGCCAGCCTGGCTCAGCTTCGATCCCGCCACCCGCACCTTCAGCGGCACGCCCGCCAACGCCGATGTGGGCACGCTGAGCATCGATGTGATCGCCAGCGACGGCAACGGCGGCACCGTCACCGACACGTTCACCCTCACCGTGGGAGACGTCAACGACAACCCCACCATTGCCAACGCCATCACCGACCAGAACGCCACCGAAGACGCAGCCTTCAACTTCCAGTTCGCCGCCAACACCTTCACCGACGCGGATCTGGGCGACACGCTCACCTACACAGCCCAGCTGGCAGGCGGCGGTGCCTTGCCCGCGTGGCTCAGCTTTGATGCCGCTACCCGCACCTTTAGCGGCACCCCGCTGAACGCCCATGTCGGCACCCTCAACATCCAGGTCACTGCCAGCGACGGCCACGGCGGGAGCGTGGCCGACAGCTTCGACATCGTGGTGGCCAACACCAACGATGCCCCCACGTTGGCCAACGCAATTCCCAACCGCAGCGGAACCGAAGGTTTTGTTTTCAGCTATACCCTCGCGGCCAACACCTTTGCCGATGTGGACGTGGGCGATGTGCTCACCTACAGCGTCCAGCTGGCTGGAGGTGGTGCCTTGCCCGCCTGGCTGAGCTTCAACCCCGCCACCCGCACCTTCAGCGGCACGCCTGCCGCCACCGGCACGGTGAGTATCGAGGTGATTGCCGACGACGGCCACGGCGGCAGCGTGAGCGATAGTTTCGACATCGTGATCGGCGCTGCACCGGTGGACCCGGAACCCCCAGTGACTCCACCTGTCACCCCGCCCACCCCGGGCGTACCCGACAACGACGGCATTCCGCCCACTGTGGAAGACCAGGCCCCCGGCATCCCCGGCCCTGGTGGCAACACCACGCCAGGTGACGGCAACGGAGACGGCATCAAGGACAGCGAACAGCCCTCGGTCGGCTCTGTCGGCTTTGTGCTCAGCCCCACGGGCGAGAGCAACCCGGGCAATGCCCCCCCCACCTTCACCACCCTGGTGGCCAGCAGCCAGAACGGCAAGGTGGGCAGCGGCAACGACAACTCCCGCATCACCAGCCTGACGCAGAAAGACGCGCCAGCGGATGCACCGGCGGGGCTGCAGACCCCCATCGGGCTGGTGAGCTTCACGGTGGAACTGGCCCAGGGCAAGAG
>OGCL01000503.1_pt1 | contig 41432 bp, 38 predicted proteins | sample 1570041 | NCBI WGS metagenome assembly OGCL01 (sample SAMN06266162, study PRJEB24511) | hot springs metagenome | isolation source: Hot spring water | place: South Africa: Limpopo | collected 2015-06-22 | reverse complement strand
AAATTTTTTATTTATAATTTTGATTTATACATTTAAAACAATGCCTTATGACAAAGCCCCCCATAGGAACTTTTTTTTATAAGGTGTCGTATAAAAATTCCACACCAGCCCTTCCTATCTTATTTGCTGATTTTATTAAGCTTTTTAGTTCTATCGCCGATTTTGGGCAGGAGCTATGGTTTGACAGTTCTATTGCCCCTTTCGCTACGGCCGCAAAACTCAACTACCACCCCAAAAAGTCTTGTGACTTTTTGGGGACCCCGTTTCTTTGGGTTCACACACTTGCAGCTGTTTAACGCTCCAGTTGCAAAGAACTGTTGCCAAAACATCGCTATTCACTTCATAGCCCCATCTTTATCGCTGTATTTGGGTATTTAAAATTTAGCAACAAATAATTTTTTACCATAAAAAAAGGAATACCCAAATAAATCTTAATTGCCTATGGGTATTCCTTAATAGACTACAAAAAATTAAACTATTTTTTCTTTGAAGTCTTAGATGGAGCTTTTGCTGGTGTATTTTTTGCTGGTGCCTTTTTGGTTGCTGCCATTTTGTTCACCTCCTTTCAATTGCTGCAAAATATAATTTCGCAGATTTTAGTTTATACTCTCCCTAAAAGCGTAATACGCTTTTCTGCCAATAGCTTTCTCAATGCAGGATCTTTCTTTTTCCTTATCTTAAAATCTTCTTGATTTATGAAGTTACAATTGATCTTTTTAGAAAATTTTTTTTCCAATTCTTGAATACTGGCAAGTAAGGGAGGCGTGAGTGAACCAACAATAATCAAGTCAACAATAGGAGTATCTTCTCCAGCAGCATAGGCACCATAGATAAATCCAGTCTTAATTCTATTTGATTTAAGAAGGCTTTTTAAGGCACCGTGAAGACCAAGAGATTTAGATATAAGCCCTTTCAGTTCATTAAAGAGTTCTGATTCTTTGTTTGCCTTAAAATATTTAAGATTTGCTACCTTTTCACTTGTTACAATATCCATCTCTTCAAGCTTATCAAGTTCTCTCTTGATGCCTGAAGGATTTTTTTTCAATATGCCTGCCAACTCCCTAATATAAAACTTGTCATCAGGTCTGTTAAGTAAGAGTTCAAGTATCTCAGCCCTTATTGATGATGAAAATAATGTCTTCAACATAATAAGGTAATTATATAGGAATAAATCTTATTTGTCAACAAAAAAATATATATTTGCAACGATAGTTGCAAATATAAAACAAATGTTTCTTACATGATAACTAACTCTCCCCTAAGACTCCCTGAAGTCTTTATGGCTTGTAAAATTGCCACAAGGTCTTTTGGCGTGACACCAAGGGCATTCAGCGCCTTTACTAACTGTCCTATGGTAGTTCCTTTTACCTCTGTTAGTGAAACTTTTTTTTCTTCAACCTTCATATCAGTTTGTTGAGTTGTCACCGTTTGTGCAGTTTGAGGTGCAAGTGGTGAAGGTTGTGATACTTGTGGCTCAGTCTTTATGCTTATGGTAAGACCTCCGTGGGCAATAGCAATAGGGTTTATCTTTACATGTTCACCTATTACAATGGTGCCAGTCCTCTCATTTATGACTACCTTTGCAACATTGTCCACCTTTATTTCAATGTTTTCAAGACTTGCCATAAGATCGACAACCTTATTTTTATACTCTGCTGGGATAGTTATTGATATATTTGAGGGTCCTTCTGCCTTTGCATAATTGCCCTTTAAGAATCTATTGATTGCTTCTTCTGTGTGTTTTGCTGTTGTCAAATCTTGAACAATCAAGTTAAGGTCAATTCTATCTTTTTTGTTTAATTGCACGGGCACTTCCATTTCCACTGTAGCACCATTTGGTATGGTTCCAACATTTGGATGATTTTTTATTGATTGGGTACCTGCCCCCCCTGCAAGAAAGCCGCCGATAGATACGGGTCCTTGAGCCACAGCATAGACATTATTGTCAGGACCTTTTAGTGGGGTCATTATTAGTGTACCACCCTGAAGGCTCTTGGCATCTCCAATTGAAGACACTTGAACATCAAGTTTTGAACCTGGCTTTACCATTGTCTGAAGTCGGGCAGTAACCATAACAGCAGCAATGTTTTTTGTCTTACCTTTTATATCTGCGGCATTTACCGTAATACCCATTTTTGTGAGCATATTTGCAAATGGTTGGAATATATAAGTTCCATCTTTATCACCAGTTCCGTTAAGCCCGACAACTATGCCGTAACCAACAAGTTCATTTTCTCTTATGCCTGAGAAGTTTGCTATGTCTTTAATCCTCTCCCCATAGGCACTTGACAGGGGATAGATAATTAAGATTAAAAAGATTATAAAGATAAAATATTTAAGGCTTGTTCTATTCATTTTTATATAACCTCCTAAAAGGGCCATATACTGTCAATCACCCTTGTAAACCAACCCTGTGATTGTTTATCAGATAATACCCCATCTCCTACAAGATATATCTGTGCATCTGCCACATATTGAGATTGAATCGTGTTATTTGAGCTTATGTTATCAGGATTGACAATTCCTCTAAAGACAAGGATCTCTTTTTCATTGTTAGCCAAGATTTCCTTCCTTGACTCTATAACAAGGTTGCCATTTGGCAATACTTCTACCACTTTTGCAGTTATGGTTGCAGTAAGTTTCCCTTCCCTTGTGGTATCACCTTTACCAGAGAAGTTTGATTTAGCACTCCCCTTTACTGACGGTGTAAAATGCATATATTTCCTTGCTATTTCAAGGCTTGCAGTAGTCGGTAGTCCGAGCATTTCACCTATGCGATCGTCTTGTGTAGCTGTTCTGCTTGAGTTTGTAGTAGCCTTCTTTGATGCTGCTGACTGTTCATTTATGACAACTGTAAGCAAGTCATTGATACGACGAGCCTTTCTATCCTCATAAAGCGATGCAGAATTTATCCACAAGGAACCATCAGAACTTTTTTTTGTAACTCTCTCATGTTCATGATAATACCTATCAGGCATTGGTGCCTCTTTGATGTCCCTTGCCTCTCTCATGGTGTTACATCCATAAATAGTGAATATCAAGGCAAATAAAATAATCAGGTTTTTCTTCATTGATAACCTCCTGTTTTCTCAATTGTATAAACTGTTGTCTCTATGGTGAAAATGTCTTTATTGAATCTGAACTACTACGGTATTTTGAGATTCCATAATACCAGTAATCTCTTTTTTAGTTGCCTCACAATATACCCTTGCTGAACCACCAAGAGGGGCATCTGCTTTTAGCACCCCTTGAGTTGAGAGCATAATTGAACCAGAGAGCAAATGGACATCAACCCTCTGCCCTCTTTTAATTACAAGGGTCTCTGTTAAATGACTATCCCTAATTACAATGCCTTGAGCAAGGTTATTAGCAGCAATCTTGCCTTCTATCTGTGATTTATTTGTTATTGCCCCTGCAGGCACCCTTGAATTTCTATTCTTCATTGCATAAAAATCTGAACCCTTTAATACAGTGCCTCTTTGTATATTTCTTGAGGTCATGTAAATATCTATTGAACTATCAAAGACGGTATCTACAATAATGTAGCTAAAGCCATCTTTTTTGTCTTCAATAAGGGCAGTGTAATATACCCTGTTTTTGCCAGCCTGCCTGTCAAAATTAATGGCTTTTACCTTTTTAGGTTCATTGCTATAAATTATGTCCATACCTTTTATAACCTTAAGTGAGGTAATGTCAACTTCATTGTTAGTCCTTTTATTGAGATCTGCAATAATCATTTGCTTTATTATCTCAATGACCTCAGAGGATTGGGTGGTATTTGCCTCTAGGCTAACAAAAGACATAGTCAAGCATAGTATTATCAATATAAATCTAATCATCATGGCTTATCTCTTCATACCTGCTGATGTCTGAAGCATCTCATCTGATGCCTGCACTGCCTTTGTATTCATCTCAAAAGCCCTTTGGGCGATTATAAGATTAGATAGCTCCTCAACTACATTGACATTTGACATCTCAAGAAATCTTTGATTTATTGTCCCCCTGCCTTCTGTCCCTGGTTGACCAGTAATTGGATCACCAGAGGCATCGGTAGATAAAAATAGATTTTTGCCAATCGCTTGAAGGCCGGCAGGGTTAATAAAACGAGCAGTCTCAATAGCACCAATCTCAACTGGGGCGGTATTGCCTGCTTGAAGAACTGTAACCCTACCATCATAGCCAATAGTTATCTGCGTAGTATCTGCAGGCACGGTGATAGCTGGCTCAAGGGGATATCCATCAGAATTAACAACCCTTCCATCACGGTCTAACTTGAAGGCACCTGAACGAGTATAGGCAATAGTGCCGTCAGGTCTTGTTACCTGAAAAAATCCCTGACCTTCTATTACCATATCCAATTCATTACCTGTATTGATGAAATCTCCCTGCGTAAAGAGCTTCTGCACTGCTACAGGCTTTACACCAAGACCTATTTGAATCCCTGAAGGAATCTGAATACCTTCACTTGATGGTGCTCCAGGTGCCTTAATTGTCTGATATAAGAGGTCTTGAAAATCTGCCCTGCCCCTCTTGAAACCTACGGTGTTTACATTTGCAAGATTGTGAGAGATGACATCAACATTCATCTGTTGGGCATGCATTCCTGTTGCTGCTGTAAATAAAGACCTTATCATAATTCCCTCCTTATGTTCTACCTATATCTGTAGCGGTTCTTTTTGCCAAGTCATCAAAACTTTGTATAACCTTTTGTGAGGTCTCATATTGTTTTAAAGCAGTGATAATGCCAACCATTTCTCTAATTGGATTAACATTTGACATCTCAAGGGTGTTTTGTACCACCTCGCCTTTTGCAATCCCCTCATCAGAGCCAGCAAAAAGCGAATCTGCTACATGTTCAATATTACTAACCTTTGCAACTTTTATCTGTGATACAAGATTGTTATCTACAAAGACATTACCTTCTGGTGATATATTAATTTCCGTTCCTTGAATATTTATCCTCTGATTTGCCCTGTTAAGTACATAGGCACCGTTATGAGTTACAAGGTATCCATCTTTGTTAAGAGTAAAAGAGCCGTTACGAGTAAAAAACCTCTGTCCTTTTGCATCTTCTATAGTAAAAAATCCTTCTCCAAAGATAGCTAAGTCAAGAGGATTGCCTGTTGTCTTGAAACTGCCTTGACTATGATCAATCTTATAATTTGTGAATGTGGCCATAGCTCGGGCATTTTCATAGGCAACATCTTGTCTCTCAACCTTGCCCTCAAGTATTGGATAAAGACGAGATGCAAAGGAACTCCTCTTAAATCCAGTTGTATTTACATTTGCAAGATTGTTTGACACTATGTCAAGCTCCCTTGACCTCAACACAGCCCCTGTCATAGCCACATAAATGCCCTTATACATATTGCCTCCAACTTTTTTTATTTTTAGTAAGTATCAATTTTAATGCCACAAGAGTTGAAGCTGTAAATGGTTGAATATGAAGATATTTATTTTAAATGATGGGGAAAAAGGGGGAATTTTTTTCCTCTACTGAAAATTTTGTAATAATATCAAACGTCACCCTATAAGAATTCAACATATTTTTTCTATTTTATGAGATTTGTATGTTTCTTCTTGGTGACTTTTTTGCTCGGTAATACCACAGGCATTTGTCATCTTTCACATTGCAAAAAGCTTTTTCATTGCGGCAGCAAAAGAGATATGCAATATAAACACAGCAGAACATGTCAGAGTTGCCTATGCTAAGACTAAATGAAATACACAGAAGGGAATACCTTTCATAGATTGTGATATCTGTCAGATTATTTAACCCTGAAAATATCGATACCCTGCTAAATTTACTTGCCCCAGTCAGAAAGACAAACTTGATATTCCCATCCTGCCCCTTTATCACTGAGTAAAAGTTCTTAAGCCCCATCCCTCATCTGTATCGCTATTTTTGGGTCAATTACTTAAAAAAATCTATCCTTTCTGGTATATTATAAGACATTAAAAACTTCTTATATCTCAATAATCATTTACAAAATGAATAACCCAGAAAATAGTCAACTAACATCTCTGGCAAAAAATATTGGAATTCCTCCACAACCAGACCTTGTTATCAAGATATTACAACAAATAGAAAATGACAATATTGACATACAAAATATTGTAAACTTAGTGTTTAAAGATGTATCATTATCTGCGAAGGTTTTAAAGGTTGCAAATAGTCCTTTTTTTAGAAAGGGCAAGGTTACTTCACTTTTGCATGCTATAAATCTACTTGGCATAAAAAATTTTTATACAGTTATACTTGTTGCCTCTTTAGAAGAAGCCCTGCAAGTTAATAAAGAAATTTTAAAAGATTTTTGGTCACACTCCCGACTAACCTCAATAATTTGTTCAATCATCGCTAAAGAGTTGAACATTAAAGAGGAAACTGCCTATCTTACTGGTCTGTTTCATGATGTAGGTGTATCTATTATGCTTAATAGGTTTGATGAATACAATAAAATACAAGACTACTCATTGTATCTAAAAGATATTAAAAATCTGACTGATTGTTATGACACTATTACAAGTTATGAAAGTTTTTTATTTAACACAAATCACTGTATTCTTGCCTATGCAATGGCTAAATCTTGGAAACTATCAGAGGACCTTTGTCAGGTAATATTACATCATCATTTAAAACCATTTGTAATCAAAAACACAGAAATAAGAAAATTAATGACTATACTTCAACTTGCTGAAATATTATCTGAAGGCTTTGAAAAAGGGGATTTAATAAAAGATGATTTATTACTTACTGAGCATTTCAGACATTTTGCTGAGATTTTCTCAAGCAATGAAACATTTATAAATAAATTAATTAGTCAAATTGAATCTATTCTTAATGAATCCTCTGAATGAGATTAAGGATATTACTAACAAGCTGTCCCTTTTAATCGTTGAAGATGATATAGATGTTAGGGGACTGTTGACCCTTGCATTAAAACCTTTTTTTAAAAAAATCCTTGAAGCAAGTGATGGTTTACAAGGGCTTGATTTTTTTTATAAAACAAATGTTGATTTGGTTATCACAGATCAACAAATGCCAAAACTTAAGGGTATTGAGATGATAAGAAAAATTAGGTCTGTCAACCCTGATTTGCCTATAATATTAATTACTGCCTTTACAGAAATAGATGTGCTCATAGATGCTATAAACCTTGGGGTAAACAAATTTTTATTAAAACCCGTATTAATTGAGACACTTTATAAGACTGTTCAAGAGGCACTTACAAGTGTAATAGCTAAAGAAAAAGCTTTAATGGAACAAGAATATAATGTTTTAAAAATCAAAGATGAATTTAACCTATTACAAAAAAAGCTTGCCCTTAGCAAACAAAGAGTCCTAACAAGGAATGATTTTTATTACAAAAAAATAGATACAGTAAACGATTCTACTTGGCTAATAAATACAAAATATATACCTTATGACATACTTTCTGGGGATTTTTATTCAATTAGAGTAATTCAAAACGATGCAATTGTTTTAACACTGATGGATGCAGTTGGAAAGGGGCTTTCTGCCTTTGTATCTTCATCAATCATAACAACTTTTCTTAATTATTATATAGACTTCCATATTGATAGATTTGACTTTTTACTATTCACCAAAACACTGGTAGATTATGTTGTCAAACAATTAACTGATGATGAAGCCCTATGTATTGTCTTTCTCTTTATTGATTTGAATAAAAACATAATGACAATAGTAAATTTTGGTATGCCACCAGTACTTGCAATAACTAAAAAGCAAGAGCCTAAGATTTTCTATCAAGATTATTTACCCATAACTAAATGCGAGGAGATAACAATCAAAAATTCATTTACTTTAGATGATATTGAAAAGATTGTTCTTTTAAGTGATGGAATTTATGAACCCCAATATGAAGATTGTTTAATAAAAGACTTAATAAAGTCACCCTTTAAGACTGTTTTTATAGAGAATGTACTTAAATACGTTGAAAAAAATCAAGATGATATGTCTATTATATTTTTGAAAAAATTTAACCTAAAACCAAAATGGTCAAAAAGGTTTTCAATCAATTCAAAACTTCAATCAGTTCATAGTTTAATAAACGATGTAGAAACCTTGCTGAATGAAATGAATCTTAATATTCAATTTGTTGTTGAATCAATTACTGCAATTAATGAAATGGTTATGAATGCCTATGAACATGGTAGCCTTGCCATCAGTCGTATAGAGAAAAACAGGTTATTAAAAGAGGACATTTATGAGGAGACTCTTATTGAGTTTGAACAATCAGTGGATAAAGAGATACTTTTAGATATACGTTGGTATAATGAAAGTGATATTGATTATTTTGTTTATACAATAAAAGACGAAGGTGATGGATTTGATACTCAAATAATAAAGGATACTATTGTTGATTCAGATAATCTCAATTATCGCGGTATAAAAATCACAAAGGGATTAGTAGATGAAATTTATTACAACAGTAAAGGCAATGAAGTGCTATTGATAAAAAGAAATATTATTTAGGAGGTTATTTGCATGGAGATTATTCAAAGTGGTGAAAATGAGATAACAATCAAAGGCTTTATGACAAAAGTAGAGAATTACTTTAACCTTAAAAAAGTCATCAAAAGCCTTATGGAAGAAGGGGCTACAAATTTAACTGTTAAAATACCTGAATCTGTTACTATGACTTCATCCATTATTAGTCTTTTTTTAAGGGCAGTAAATGAAGACCATATAAAATTAAAGGTCTGTGTTGGAAAAGAGGAGCTTTATAGACTTTTAGAAACCCTTAAACTTGTAAAAGTATTTGATGTAAGTTACTTGTAAATAAGCATTTTTTACAGCATAGGATCGTCAAGAGAATAAGTTATTTTACTTAGTGGCAATCTTTAATACTTTTCTTCGCTCCACATAGTCATGTAGAAACGGACTACTTTATTTCTCCCTAATTCCTTTGCCCTGTAAAATGCCACATCTGAATATTTGATTGTCTACCAAAAATTCTCTGTATCAACAGGGAACTCACTAACGGCAATACTGATAGTCTTTGTCAATACCTCTCTCCTTACTGGTAGTGTCAAGATTTTTGTGTAAATTACTTTAAGGGTTTCTTTCCCCGTTGTTTGTTCAGGTGATTCAGCACTGCATATACAATTCTCTCAATACTCTGGTCATAATTGAAACAACTCATTGGCCTTGTCCTTTCTTTTTGTTCCTGTCAGAAAAATGGAGAATACACCCTAACTACCAAAATCAGCGATAGAATTGAGAACTTAATAAAATCAAGTAGGGAGGGTTGGTGAAAAATTTTATACGACACCTTAATAAAAGAAATCTTGAGAAACTTTATCAAAAGGCATTTTATTATAAAAAAATAAAGCAAAATTAAAATGAAATCGTCGATTATAAAAATTCCGAAACAGCCCTTCCTATCGCTATTTTTGGGCCTATATTATTGCTTTTTCAATTTTACACAGAAAACTTTACACTACCTTCTCTATCTTCTATCGCTTGATTAAGGGTTTAAGAATTGCCTTATAATAGTGTTAAAATAATTAAAAATTAAATTCATCAAGGAGTTTGTTCTATGATTGATACCCATTGTCATCTTGATATGTATTCTTCAATAACTGAAAGGGAAGAAATACTATCAAGGGCTTTTAATGAGGGTTTTGAATATATTATTTCTGTAGCCTCTGACCTTACAGCAAGTAAGTCTGCCTTAGATATTGCAAGGACTCATCCAAAAGTATATGCTTCTGTTGGGATTCACCCTCATGATGCAAAAGATGTTAATGATGATTCCTTGCATGAGCTTAAGTCTATAATCAAGGATTCTTTAAATAGTAAAGATAACAAATTAGTTGCCCTCGGAGAGATTGGTCTTGATTACTTTTACAATCATTCACCAAGAGATGTTCAAAGAGAAGGTTTTGTGAAATTGCTTTCAATTGCTAAAGAATTTGATCTACCTGTGATTATTCATAATAGAGATGCAGATGAAGATACAATAAAACTAATTGAAAACTCTTGTATAAAAAAAGCACTTTTCCATTGTTATTCATCAGATTTAAATATGGCTAAGTGGATTATAGAAAGGGGTTTTTATATTTCTTTTGCTGGTAATATCACCTTTAAAAAGGCACAATTGATTAGAGAAATAGCAAGATATGTCCCCGATGATAAATTTATGATTGAAACTGATGCCCCCTTTCTCGCACCAGAGCCTTTAAGAGGCAAGAGAAATGAACCTTCGTATATGATATATACTGCAAGGGTAATTGCAGGACTTAGAGATGTGAGTGTTGATGACATTGACAGGATTACATCTTTGAATGCAAAAAAATTCTTCCAAATTGGAGTTGTACCAGAATACGAAATAGCCTATAAAATAAGGGACAACTTGTATCTTAATATCACAAGCCGTTGTTCAAATTCTTGTAATTTTTGTGTCAAATATGATACCCAATTTGTAAAGGGACATAATCTAAAATTAGATAAAGATCCCACAGAAGAAGACATTATTAAAGCAATTGGTAATCCAAAGTTTTATAAAGAGATTGTTTTTTGTGGACTTGGTGAACCTACAATGAGGCTCAGAGAATTAAAAGCTGTTGCAAGGTGGGTTAAGGATAATGGTGGCAAGGTGAGACTCAATACAAATGGATTAGGTAATTTAATAAATAGTCGTAATATCTTGCCTGAATTAAAGGAATTAATTGACTCTGTTTCAATTAGTTTAAATGCTCAAAATGGCGATACTTATAAAAGGATTTGTAATCCACCCTATGACAATGCCTATGAGGAGATTTTAAATTTTATAAAGGAATCAAAAAAATATATCCCAAGCGTGACTATTACAGCAGTAGATTTACAAGAGATTGATATTAAAAAATGTGAAGATATAGCTAAAGATTTAGATGTTCACTTTAGAATTAGAAAATTAGATAAAGTGGGTTGATTTTTTAATCAAACCTTTTTATTTATAATGTCAGGGATTTTAGGTGAACCTTTTTCTTTATCCTGTTCTTTCATTTTTAAATACTCTTCAGGTGGTACCTGCAAAACTGTGTTGCCTTTTGAGTCAAGAAATCTAACTACGGGTATTCCAATTTTTTCATCATAATATACTGAAACCCTACTGACATTATTTAATAAGGGATTGTCCTCTGACAAGTTTTTTGTTGTTGCAGATTGCTTTTCTATTGAATTATTTTCAACAGATAGTATTACAGATTTTTCATCGAAGCTATTAAATTGCTTTTGAATTTGTTTGTTAGTATCTTGTCTTATTTGCATATCAGTTGTGGCAGATTGTGCTGTTGATTGTTTAGCTATTAAAGATATTGTGTCTGACATTTTGAGCCCCCTTTTAAAAAGTTGATATATTACTTATCGTACTTGTAATCTTTTTATTTAAATTAAAAATATTATGTAATAAAAACAACGAGGTCTATTATTAGTATAAATCCTTATCCCAAAATCAGCGATAAAACTGAGAACTTAACAAAATTAAGTAGAAAGGGTTGGTGAAAAATTTTATACGACACCTTATAAAAGAAATCTTGAGAAACTTTAGCAAAAGGCATTGCATTATTAAAGAATAAAGAAAAATTAAAATGAAATCGTCTATTATAAAAATTCTGAAACAGCCTTCCTATCGTTATTTTGGGATTATTGGCAAGTTTGCTTTTTTATTAAGGCTTTTTATATTCTAAAAAACATCTAAAATTTAAGGAGGCAAAGGTGTTTGAAATAAGTGAAAAGGCAGTTTCAAAGGCAAAGGAAATACTCTCTGCAGAGGGCAAGTCAGATTGGGGTTTGAGGATTTATAAAGCAGGTGGGAGTTGTTGTGGACCTTCTTATGGGCTTGATATTGAAGAGAAATCATCAAGTTCTGATGATGTCCTTGAGAGAGATGGCTTAAAGGTATTCATTGATAAAGATGTAACGCCTGGTCTTGATAGCATGATTCTTGATTATTATGAAGACGAAGAAAGGGAAGGTTTCATTATGACAGGTCGAATGCCTTCATGTGGTTCAGGCACACCTTCATGTAATCCAGGCGCTTGTGGGAGTTCTTGCTGATAAATGTTTCCAACTCATAGGTGTAGAAGACTAAGAAAGTCTGAACCAATCAGACGCCTTGTTAGAGAGACTTCTATCTCTGTTGATGATTTTGTATATCCACTATTTGTAACAACTGGCAAGATGTTAAAAAAGGAGATTTCGTCTATGCCCGGATGTTATCAACAGTCAATTGATTATGTTATTAAAGAAATCAAAGAGTTACAATCACTTGGTATAAACAATGTTATTCTCTTTGGCATACCTGACAAAAAGGATGATTTAGGTTCATCTGCTTATAGTGAAAATGGCATAATCCAAAATGCTGTAAAGGCAATAAAGGATGCGGTCCCTTCAATGATTGTCATTACAGATGTTTGTCTATGTGAATATACAAGTCATGGCCATTGTGGCATTGTAGAAGATAAAGATGTAAATAATGATAAGACATTATCACTCCTTTCTAATCAGGCCCTCTCTCATGTAAGGGCTGGTGCTGATATAATTGCACCCTCAGATATGATGGATGGAAGGATTTCTATCATTAGAGAAGCCTTAGAAAATGAAGGTTTTATTAATACACCAATAATGTCCTATGCGGTAAAGTATGCCTCTGCTTTTTACGGGCCTTTTAGGGAAGCAGCGGAATCTGCCCCAAAGTTTGGAGACAGAAAGACTTATCAAATGGACCCTGCAAATAGGAGAGAGGCTATGAGAGAGGTTATTCTTGATTTAGAAGAAGGGGCTGATATTGTAATGGTGAAACCTGCTCTCAGTTATCTTGATATCATTTCAGATATTAAAGACAACTCTTTTGTCCCAGTGGCTGCCTATAATGTCAGTGGTGAATATTCACTTGTTAAAGCAGCTTCAAAGATGGGATGGATAGACGAGCAAAAGGTGATGCTTGAGATACTTACATCAATTAAAAGGGCTGGTGCAGATATTATAATTACCTACTTTGCAAAAGATGTAGCAAGGATTTTACATAGTTAATCATTTCTATCCAAAAATATATTAATGGAAATTGAGTCAATAATAAGACAAATAGCTATATCTGCAGTTCCTATACTTATAGCAGTTGTCTTTCATGAATTGTCTCATGGATTTGTTGCTTATAAATTAGGTGATCCTACTGCCAAGATGCTTGGCAGGCTAACACTTAATCCTATAGCACACATTGATATAATAGGTACTTTAATATTGCCTATTACCCTTTATGTGATGACCAATGGGCAATTTGTATTTGGTTATGCCAAACCTGTTCCTATCAATCCATCAAATTTTACTAATCCAAGGGTTGGAATGGCAATAAGTGCAGCGGCTGGTCCAATTGTAAATCTTACTATTGCGGTCTTAAGTGTTCTGATACTTAAATATGTATTAATACCCTTTTCCTTGCTAGTGCCAGATGTTTTATCTGAACAATTATTAGAACCAATAGCACTGATGTTAAAGGCAAGCATTATTATCAATACTGTCTTGGCAGTATTCAATATGCTTCCTGTGCCACCGCTTGATGGAGGAAGGGTTCTTGCTGGTTTTTTACCTTATAGATATGGGGTAATTTTTGATAGGCTTGAACCATACGGAATGTTTATTGTTTTATTTATGGTGATTACAGGCATTACAAATCTTATTATTTATCCTATGGTTAAGATTATAGTGAAACTTCTAAGTTTATTTTAGCTTCAGAGTATGTATTATGGGGTAAAGGGATTTCTTTCTCTATTGAAGTGTGTAGTAAAGCTTAAGAAGTATTTTTTAAAACTATCGCTTTTTACACTGAACTCTCTGTTACCTTAGTGGTTAATTTGTGCTAATAACAACCCCAATGATTCCCGTTTAAAAGGGTGACATTATGTGCGCTCTGTGATTGAAAAATATTTCTGATTGAAAAAATTCTTTTTGGAGGGGAAAATGGATAAAAAAAGGGTTCTAAGTGGTATGCAACCGAGTGGCAGGCTTCATCTTGGAAATCTTATTGGTGCGTTGAGTAATTGGGTAAAGTTACAGGAAAGTTATAATTGTTTTTATTTTGTTGCTGACTGGCATGCCCTTACCACAGGTTATAATAATCCTTCAGCAATCAAAGATAGCACAATTGACCTTCTGGTTAATTTTATCTCTGCAGGTTTAGACCCAGAGAAATCAACCATATTCATTCAATCAATGGTGCCTAATCATGCAGAATTACATATTTTGCTTTCAATGATTACACCTGTTGGTTGGCTTGAGAGGGTGCCTACATATAAAGAAAAGATTCAGGAGATTCAAGACAAGGATATCAATAGTTACGGTTTTCTTGGTTACCCTGTATTACAAACTGCAGATATTATTATTTATAGGGCACATTATGTCCCAGTAGGTGTTGACCAAGTGCCACATCTTGAAATATCAAGAGAGATATCAAGGAGGTTTAATCATCTCTATAAAGAGGTTTTCCCTGAACCAGAAGCACTATTGACAGAGTTTCCAAAAGTGCTTGGAGTAGATGGAAGGAAGATGTCAAAGAGTTATGATAATGCCATATATCTTAGCGATAGTCCTGTTATAGTTGATAATAAAATTAAAACAATGATGACAGACCCTGCAAGGGTAAAGAGGAAAGACCCAGGTAATCCTGAAGTCTGTCCTGCCTATCAACTACATAAATTTTTCTCAAATAGTCAGGAGTTATCTGAAATATCTGAAGGATGTAAGATTGCCTTGATAGGTTGCATTGATTGCAAAAAGATACTAATCAAAAATGTATCTGATAGACTCACTCCTTTATGGGAAAAGAGGAGTCAATTGTTACAAAAAGAAGGTCTTTTGATGGATATAGCAAGAGTTGGATCAGAAAAGGCACAGAAGTTTACTGCTGAAACTATGAACCTTGTAAAAGATGCTATGGGTTTATCTTTATGAAACCTCTTTTTTTCAATATAAGAGAGGAATGTGGTATCTTCGGAGTATTTGGTCATCCAGAGGCATCAAATCTTACTTACCTTGGTTTATATGCACTTCAACATAGGGGACAAGAAGGGGCAGGCATTTGCTCTTTTGATGGGGAACAACTTTACCTTGAAAAGTCTATGGGGCTTGTTGCTGATATATTCTCAGAAAAGCGACTTAAAAGACTTCCCGGAACTATTGCTATTGGGCATAACAGATATTCTACAGCAGGTGGAAGTTCACTCAAGAATGTGCAACCATTGATTGCAAATTATGCCCATGGACCTATTGCGGTGGCTCATAATGGTAATTTAATAAATGCAGATTTAATAAAAAAAAGGCTTGAGGCTGAAGGGGCAATATTTCAATCCACTGCAGATAGTGAAGTAATACTCCATCTTATTGCTCGCAGCAAAAGAGAGAAGAGAATAAATAGGATTATTGAAGCACTTCAAGAGGTATCAGGTGCTTATAGCCTTCTTTTTGTAGCTAATAATGAGCTAATTGCAGCACGAGACCCCTTTGGTGTGCGACCTTTATCACTTGGTATGGTTGACAATGCTTATGTAGTTGCCTCAGAGACGAGTGCTTTTGACTTAATTGGGGCTGAATATATAAGAGATATTCAACCAGGAGAGATTATTTCTATTAGCAAAAATGGTATTGAGTCAATCCAGTTTTTAAAAAGTCACAAAAAATCTTTTTGCATTTTTGAGTTTATTTATTTTTCTCGCCCTGACAGTTATATATTTGAGCACGTTTGTGTAAATACCATAAGGAATGAATTGGGCAGGCAACTCGCAAGAGAATCTCATATTGATGCAGATATTGTAATCCCTGTCCCTGATTCAGGCGTACCAGCTGCAATAGGTTATTCAGCTCAAAGTGGTATCAAGTTTGATTTTGGATTAATTAGAAATCATTATGTTGGCAGGACTTTTATTGAACCTAAACAAAGTATAAGACACTTTGGAGTAAAAATAAAGTTAAATCCTGTTAGGGATTTGTTAAAAGACAAGAGTGTAATTGTAGTTGATGATTCAATAGTTAGAGGGACTACAAGCAAAAAAATAGTTAAGATGATAAGAGAAGTTGGAGGTGCAAAAGAGGTTCATATGAGAATTTGCTCACCACCAACTATTGGACCTTGTTTTTATGGTATTGATACACCTACTAGGCAGGAATTGATTGCCTCAAGTCATATAATTGAAGAGATAAAAAAATATATCACTGCAGATAGCCTCAGTTATCTTTCTCTTGAGGGATTAAAATCTCTTGTGCCAGAACCACAAAATTACTGTACTGCTTGTTTTGATAACAAATATCCTATTGAATTTCCTGATGACAAAAGCATTCAATTGGAACTATCTTTTTGGTAATTAATATTTTAATCCCCTATAAATCTTTTCCCCTGATAGCTGTTTCTATCCTTCAGAGTCTTTAAAATATCATTAGTAATTTGTTGTCTGCTTCTTTTCCATAATGGTGCTATAAGGATTTCATCAGGTGCAGTAGCAAAGAGTCTCTGAATAACTATCTTTGGAGAGAGTAATTCAATAAAATCAATAATAAAATCAAGATACTCTTCATAACTAAATGTATAGAAGGAATTTTCTAAATACCTTTGAGCAAGCAATGTGTTTTTAACTATCTGTAATTGATGTACCTTAATAAAGCCTAAAGGTAATCTTGAGATAACATCTGCCATATGAAGCATGTCTTCAGTGGTCTCATTAGGAAAACCAACAATTATATGAACACCAATATGGATACCTCTATTTAAGGTCATAGATAGAGCATCTAAAAATGTTTGATAATTATGCCCTCTTTTAATAAAATCAAGAGTTTTGTCATAAATTGATTGAAGTCCATATTCAACCAAAATAAATCTGTCTTTTGCCAAATTCTCTAATAATTCTAATTTGTCTTTATCAATACAATCCGGTCTTGTACCTATTGCCAGACCAACAACGAAAGGGTGTGCGAGGGCTTCTTTATACATCTTTTCAAGTTCAGAGACATTTGCATAGGTATTTGTATAAGGTTGAAAATAGACCAAAAAGTTCTTTGCCCCATAACGAGCAGATACATAATTAATTCCATTTCTTATTTGTTCGGTTATAGTCAAATCAGGTTTACAACTTGAAGGTCTGAAACTGTCATTGTTGCAATAGATACATCCTCCTGTTCCAAGTGTCCCATCCCTGTTTGGGCAGGTAAATCCAGCATCTATATTAACTTTATATACTACTTTGCCAAAAAGTTGTTTTAGATAAGAGCCAAAAGAATTATATCTTTGTTCCATAAATCTATTTATTATATTGTGAAAAGAAATCGTTACCTTTGTCATCAATGAGTATAAATGCTGGGAAGTCAACTACCTCTATCATCCATACTGCCTCCATTCCCAAATCCTCATAGTCAATACAATCAACCTTCTTTATATTTTTCTCAGCTATAATTGCAGCAGGACCACCAATTGAGCCAAGATAAAAACCTCCATATTTTTTGCAAGACTCTGTAACAACTTTACTTCTATTGCCTTTTGCAATCATTATCAAAGAAGCCCCTTTTGATTGTAAAAGTTCAACATAGGAATCCATTCTACCTGCTGTAGTTGGACCAAAGGAACCAGAGGGTTGATCTGTTGGTTTTTTTGCGGGACCTGCGTAATATACTGGATATTTGAGTAAATATTCAGGGACAACCTCACCATTATCAATCCTTTCTTTGAACTTCGCATGTGCAATATCCCTTGCTACGACGATTTTACCTGTTAGTAATAATCTTGTTGATAAGGGATACCTCGAAAGTTCATTTAAAACCTCTTTTATAGGTCTGTTAAGGTCTATCTTAATTGCCTCTGTATCAGAAGATAGTCTCATTTCATCACTAATAAATTTTGCTGGGTCATGCTCAAGTTCTTCAATCCATAAACCCTCTTTGTTAATCTTTGCCTTGACATTTCTATCAGCAACACATGATACACCCATCCCTATTGGACATGAGGCACCATGACGGGGTAATCTGATGACCCTTACATCAAGGACAAAGTATTTTCCACCAAATTGTGCACCATAACCAATTTTATACGCAGACTGAAGGAGTCTTTGTTCAAGTTCAATATCCCTAAATGCCTGTCCCATTTCGTTACCTGATATTGGCAAATTATCAAGATATTTTGTTGTTGCTATTTTGACAGTTTTAAGACAAGTCTCTGCAGAGGTGCCTCCAATCACAAAGACAAGGTGATAGGGAGGACAAGCAGATGTTCCAAGTGTCTTCATCTTTTCAACAAGAAATCTCTCAAGACTTTCAGGATTAAGCACAGCCTTTGTCTCTTGAAATAAATAAGACTTATTAGCAGAACCACCACCTTTTGTAATAAAGAGAAACTTGTATTCCATTCCATCATTAGCATAAATCTCAATCTGGGCAGGGAGATTACACTTAGAATTTATTTCTTCATACATTGTTAAAGGGACCATTTGAGAATATCGTAAGTTTTGCTCTGTAAAAGTCTTATAAACTCCAGCAGAAAGATAGTTTTCATCTTTAACACCAGTCCAAACTTGTTGACCCTTTTTGGCAATTATAATTGCTGTGCCTGTGTCTTGACATAGAGGCAATTTACCTTTTGACGCTATTTGTGCATTAAATAGAAGGGTTTTTGCCACAAATTTATCATTATTTGATGCCTCAGGGTCTTTTAGTATATCTGCAATCTGTTGTAAATGTTCACTCCTTAGGAAGAAACTTGCCTCTTTTGTTGCCTCATTAGCAAGGTAAATTAAGGCTTCAGGTTTTATAACTAAAATATCATTTCCATTGAATTTCTCTATTGATATATACTCATTAGTTATTAATCTGTATTTTGTCTTATCTTCTGACAAGGGAAATAAATCTTGTGGTTTAAATTCGGGTGCCCTTGTGTCGCCTTTTGAGGGGTTTAAAGTTATTTGGTGATTTTTATCATTTGATAGTTTCATATTTCAATTCTCCTTTTGGAGATGGATTTATTATAAAGAAAAGTCTTTTATATAAACTCCACTAAGGTATTTTTTTCAAGACACAAAATTAAATCCTTAAAATAGCGCTTAGGAAGGGCTGTTTCAGGCTTTTTATAATCGACAGATTTTATTTAATTTTGCTTTATTCATTATAATGCAATGCCAATTACAGCCTCTGTGTTTATAAATGATGATGAAGAAGCTCTTCACTAGGATTTTGAATTATGACTTGAGAAACCCCATGGACCAATCCAACAATATCGCCATAATATTGGTGAAGATAATGCAGATGCACAAAATAATGGGTAGAGAGTTAGTGGTAGCTATCACAAAATTAGATTTAGGTCTTTGGGAACATGGATAGATTGATGGAAAAAGTAAAAAATATTATCTTATCAGTGTAATGACTTGCCTAAAAGTATTTTTGATTAGGATAAAAAAGTCTCAACGATTGTGGGCACCTCGCCAATGGGGTCTCATATTTTGGTCTCTAAAGAGGAAATAATCAGACTCTCTCATCTTGCACTTTCGTGTAATAATAAACAATTCACCTTTTGGTGTGATTAGTTTTGAGCCTATAATCTCTATATTGTCTCCTGAGTTAAATGATAAATTATTTTTTGTTAAAAACCATTGTGGTGCAGTGACTAAATTATAGATCTTTCCATCTTTGTTAGATTTGACCTTCAGAATTACAGGACCTCGTTGGGGGACAGTAATTTCAACAATAATACCTTTTAATAAAATTTCAGTGTTTTCATCGTATTTTTCAGACAAATCCTCTTGAGCAAATGCAGTAGGACTAATGATGAGCATTAAAAGGATAATTATAATGTTAATGAGTTTTTTTGACATGATATTTAATATAAACAGGTCAGGGAGTTTTATCAACCCCTGACCACCTATTTGTATTAACTTATTATAGGATTAAAATTCTTTTTTGCTTTATTGTAACCTGCAGGTCCAAAACCGTCCATCATACAAGGACCCATTCCTCTACCTTGCCTCATCCCATAACCTCTTGGCAAAAAGTCAGCTACACCTGATTCAACGGCTTTTTTATGAATCTGAAGTCTTACATCAACCATTTCTTTTTCTTTTTCAGCTATTGTCTTGTAATCAATAGGTTTTTTAGAATTAAGAACTGATAAATCTGTTCTTAATTGTAGCATCTTTTGTCTTAATTGTAATGTGTCAACTTTAAACTTATTAAGTTTTTCAATTTGTTCCTGTGTCAATGGATTACCTTGAGGATTTTGATACAAACTATTACCACTGTGATGTCCATATCCAGGACCAATTGCCCAAACACCTGTGCTTAAAACAAAAACCAACATGAGCGACAAAGTTACTACCATAGATCTTTTCATAATCTTATTCCTCCTTATTTATTTTTTTGTATTTAATCAACATTTGTGCCAATTAAATATATTGAAATAAATCAAAGTGATATGCTCTCAAGAAAGATAATTCTTTTTATAAAATGCAATCTTTGCACCTTTTCCATGTAATTATTGCATTTGAATAGGTTATAATTTTTTCTACCTTAGAAGGAAAAGTTTTTAAATTATAATTTGGAATATACTAATTAAGTATCTTTTTTAGCTATTTTTTTAATAACTTACTGACTAAAAAGTGTTTTTACAACTACCATAATATAAGGAGGTTTAAAACAATGAAAAGCGCAATTGTGAAATGGGTAGATGGTTTTCAATTTATAGGACAATCGGGAAGTGGCCACAGTATTGTAATTGACGGAGATAAATCGTCAGGTGGGGGCAGCGCTATGACTCCTATGGAATTGCTGATGATTGGTCTTGGTGGTTGTTCAGGAATGGATGTAATATCTGTGTTAAACAAGAAAAAACAAGAGGTCTTTGATTTCAAGGTGAATGTTTCAGGTAATCTTGCGAATGAGTACCCCAAAAGATATACTGACATGAATTTAGAATTTGTTGTTATTGGTAGAAATATTGATGAAAATGCAGTAAAGAAGGCTATCGATTTATCAATGGATAAATATTGTTCTGTAAAAGCTACACTTGAGGGTTCAGCAAAGATTACTTTTAACTATAAGATTGAAAATATCTAATGTTTTTTTGAATCTTTTTTGTTAATAAGACTCAAGGCAATGCTTACAATCTTTTCTGCTGCATCAGCTTTTCCAATAGATGAAGAGGCAAGTTCCATGGCATGGAGTTCCTCTTCATTATTTAATAATTTTCTGATTTCTTTGGCAAGCACTTCACCAGAGAGATTTTTTTCTTTTATAACCTTTGCTGCTCCTAATGCTTCCAAACGAAGGGCATTTTTTTCTTGATGATTAGATGCAGCATAGGGATAGGGTATTAATATGGATGCTTTTCCAGCCGCGGTAATCTCTGACAAAGTAGTAGCCCCTGCCCTACATATCAGAAGACTTGATACTTTGTAAGCCTCTGGTATTTTTTCGATAAATTTATAAACTAAGGCATGAAAACCTGTTTTTCTGTAATGTTCTTTTGCTTCTTCAAAGTCATTTTCTCCAGTCTGATGTATAAATTGTATGTATAATTTTAGGTCAAGCAAATAAGGCAAGGCTTCAAAGACTGCGGTATTGATGCTATGTGCGCCTTTACTTCCTCCAAAGATTAAGATTGTCTTTTTTTGCCTATCAAGTTGAAAGATTTCATAGGCACTTTCAAGTTCAGCAATCAAAATCTTGCTTCTGATAGGATTGCCTGTGTGATATACCTTGTTTATTGGGAAAAAAGAAGAACTCTCTTCATAGGTAATACAAATGATATCAACAAATTTGCCAAGTATTTTATTAGCAAGCCCTGGAATGCTATTTTGTTCAAGAATAATTGTAGGGATACCCTTCATAACAGCACTTAAAAGCATAGCGATAGATACATATCCACCAGAACCAATAACAATCTTTGGGCGAAAGATATTGAGGATTTTAAGAGTCTTTTGAAAGGCTATTAGTAGTTTGTAAATTGATTTTATCTTTGCAAAAAGAGACTTTCCAACAAAACCAGTAACATTCAATAGCTCAATCTGAAAACCCTCTTGTGGAACAATCTTTTTTTCAATCCCGTATTCTGAACCAACAAAAAGGATGTCTTGTTTTTTTATTTTTTTTAAAATTACAGTTTGAAGTAATTGCTCTGCAAGGGCAATTGCTGGATAAAGATGGCCACCTGTACCACCACCAGAAATAATAACTCTCATTTCAGTTAAAAAAGGGTATTGTTGTTTCTGTTAAAGGTGTAAACAGTCTTAAATCTGTTATTCCTTATATGTGATACTCTATCACTTTCTATTGGTTTTTGTGGCGTTGAAATTGTGGAATTTGAAAAGGGATTGTATATCCTACTGTCTTGTCTCATTCGTTTGTTATTTTGTCTTGAGATGTTTAAAAGTATCCCCCCAGCAATCATATTTACAAGTAGTGAGGAACCACCATAACTTATAAAAGGAAGAGGCAATCCTTTTGTAGGAACCATACCTGTTACTACCGCAAAATTTATTAGGGCTTGAAAGGCAAACATGAAAGTTATACCATAGGCAAGATAGGACGAGAATGAATCATTTGTTTTTTTAGCGATCAAAATACCCTTAATAAAAAGCAGAGAAAAAAGTGTAACTACAAAACATGCCCCTATAAAACCCATCTCTTCACCGATAAGGGAAAAAATAAAATCTGTGTGTATTTCGGGCAGATAAGAAAGCTTTTGTCTTCCCTCTCCAAGTCCAACTCCAATTATACCACCACTTCCTAAGGCAATAAATGACTGGACTAATTGAAAGCCGCTGCCAAGAGGGTCATCCCAAGGATTTAAAAAGGTTGTAATTCTTTTTAAACGATAAGGTTCAAATGCAAGTTTTGCGATTATAGGTAAAGATGCAACGGCTATTAGTGCTAAATATTTTAATTTTGTCCCACCAATGAACAACATTGTAAGTGTCAGAATACCAAGGCTCATTACTGCACCAAAGTCGGGTTGTTTTATGAATATAACTTGAAAGATTGCCATGATTGTAAGTGGTATGACAAAGGAGATAAACTTATCTGTTTTGAAGTAATTTGTGCTCATATACCAAGCCATAAATAAGACCATAGAGAGTTTGACTATCTCTGAAGGTTGAAATACAGAGGGCCAAGCCTTTATCCATCTCCTTGCACCTCCTGCACTTACTCCAAGTGATGTAAACACCAGTATTAGACAAATTAATGATAAGACCAACAATGGGAAAGTTAGTTTTTTCAAATGTTCAATCTGTATCTTATAAGCTAAAAACATTACAAAAATACCAATCAATACTGTTATGAGTTGTTTTTTTAAAAAAACAAAAGGACTTGCAGGCTTGCCTTTCAAACTTCCCTTTTCAATAATATCTGGTGATATAACAGATGTGGAACTATAGACAGAAACAAGACCAACTACAATAAGCATGAAAATAATCAAGAGAAGCCATTTATCAGCTTCAATCCTCATAGATTGTTTACTAACTCCTTGAATTGTCTTCCTCTATCTTCAAAGTCTTTAAACATATCAAAACTTGCACACCCTGGGGAGAGAAGGACAGTATCGCCCTTTGAGGAGAGGGCTTTAGCTTTATGAACTGCATTTTTTAGGGTATCTGCAAAATGAATCTCGCTAACACAATCAAGTGCCTCTGCAATCTTACCACTTGCCTCTCCAATGAGGATAACTGCCTTTACTCTATTTTTTATATAAGGTATTAGAGTTCTGAAATCGCTACCTTTGTCTCTTCCGCCAGCAATCAGGATAACTGGTGTTGAAAAACTCTCAAGTGATTTCATAACAGCCCCAATATTAGTACCTTTTGAATCATTAATATATTGCACTTCATCTATCTCTTTGACGAATTCAAGTCTATGCTCAAGTCCTTTAAAGGTCTTCAATACTTTTTCAATTGCCTTTCTTTTACAGCCCGAAAGGATTGCCATCAATGTTGAAGCCATTATGTTTTCTATATTGTGAACACCCTTTATCAAAAAATCTTTTTCTGTAATCTCGAGGTCATGGATTTGTCTATCAATCATAAGCTTCAAAGTTTTAAGTTTTTCAAAAGGTAGGTTGAACTTAATTACCCCATTTTCGATGAACGCCCCTTCAACAGGTTTTTTTCTGCTAAAGAAAAACAGATGAGGTCTGTTTTGATTTGGCAGCATTTCAATAATATTTTTTGTATATGGGTCATCTGCATTTAGAATCAAAAAATCCTCCATAGACTGCCTCTGGAAGATTCTACATTTTGCCTTGATATATTCATCCATGTCTTCATATCTATCAAGATGATCCGGTGTGATATTTAATATGGTTGAACCGTAAGGCTCAAATTCGTACATAGTCTCTAATTGAAAACTTGAAAGTTCTGTAACAATTAGGAAGTTATCTGTTCCATAATAATTATGATTGTTTATAAAAATATTAAGTATCTCAGAAGATAGAGAGTTACCAATGTTACCAGCAATAATCGTATTAAAGTTAGAGGCTTTTAAGAATTCATAGAGCAAGGTGGTAGTAGTTGATTTGCCATTAGTACCAGTAACAGACAGAAAAATAAAGTCAACAAAAGACAAATTTTCTTTTAAATACTGAATAGCCTTAAAGGCTATCTCTATTTCTGATACAATCTTGATGTTTCTATTCTGAGCCTCCTTTAAAAAAGGTATCGTCAAAGGAATGCCAGGGCTTAGAACTATCAAGTCCAAATCATCAAGTAGAGATAATGGGTGTCCACCAAGGTGAAGTTCTGCATCTGACGGTATAATAGTAAGTAGTTCTCTTAATTCTTCTTTGTCTTTATGGTCAGATATAATTATCTTACAACCCATATAAGAAAGCAGGTTAGCCGCACCAATTCCACTTCTTGCCAAACCAAGAATTAATATTCTTTTATTTTTAAATTCATACATAAAAAAGCACCTTAAGATGCTTTTTGAAAAACACTATTTAAAGTTGAATAGTCTTTTGTATAGGTTTGTTTGATATTTTTAGTCTTTGTTTTTGATTTCTTGTTCTTTTTTGCTGTTTGTTTCGATAACTTCTTTTTTGATATTTCTTTTTTGGGATTATTTTTATAAGAAACTTTTTTATATGCAACAGGCAATATGTTGGAGTTTTCGTTGGTATTGGTGAAAAACACCATTGGCTCTGCCTTTCCATTAAGGACATCAAAACCACGATTGAGTAAGATGCTTGTATCTTTCCATAAATTGTCTCTCACTGTCTCTCCAAGCAATGAGACAACAATCATTGAATTCCCCTTTTGTCCTGCTGAGACAAAGCAATGACGAGCAGCCTTTGTATAACCAGTTTTGCCTCCGATAAGTCCGTCATCATGCCAAAGCAATTGATTTGTATTTTTGAGGAATATCTTTCTACCTTCATTTGAGGCAAGATTTTTTGCCCTTGTGTTCATAATTTCCATTATTTGAGGATAATTAAGGGATTCTTTCATAATCTTAGCAAGATCAAAGGCTGTAATATATTGCTCTCCACCAGGAAGTCCAGATGCATTGGCAAACTGGGTATTTTCCGCATCTATCTGTCTTGCCTTTTCATTCATCAATTCAACAAATTGCTCCTCTGTCCCTGCCACTGCCTCAGCAAGTGCAACGGCTGCACTGTTTACAGATCTCATTAAGGTCATATATAAAAGGTCTCTTACTGTGAAGTGTTCATTTGCCCTAATCTTTGGACTTACTGATGGAGTAGAGGAAGCATTTTCACTGACTTTAATCACCTTATCAAGTGGCAGCTTGTCAATGACAACCATAGCGGTAACTAATTTTGCCGTGCTTGCTGGTGGTTGTTTGTAATTAGGATTTTTTGCATAAAGAATTTTATCATTGTTAAGTTCGATAGCCACTGCGGCACGCGCAGATATATTGTTATCTGCACTTGCTTGTGTTGTAAAATAAGCAATACCTAAACAAATTGATAAACATAAAAGCAAAAATCTTTTCGTCTTCACCCTTTTTTTCATTTTTTCTCACCTCAATTTTAATGTTGCAAGACTAAATAACGCAAGTATTATCCCTATAATCCAAAACCTAACAATTACTTTTGGCTCTGACCATCCCTTTAGCTCAAAGTGATGATGGATGGGTGCCATTTTAAAAATTCTCTTGCCAGTTAATTTAAAAGATGCAACCTGCAAGACCACTGATATTGTTTCTATTACAAATATACCACCTACTACTGCAAGCACAATCTCGTGTTTAGATACAACTGCTAATGCACCAAGTGCCCCACCTAAACCAAGCGAACCAACATCACCCATAAAAACTTGTGCTGGATAGGCGTTATACCAAAGAAATCCAAGTGATGCTCCAAGAAGGGCTCCGCAAAAGACAGATAATTCTCCAATTCCAGATATATAAATTACCTGTAAATATTTCGCAAATATTGCATGCCCTGATAAATATACAAGTGCACCATTAACAATAGCAGCAATAGCAACTAATCCAATTGCGAGTCCATCTATACCGTCTGTGAGATTAACTGCATTTGAAGAGCCAACTATAACAATTATGGAGAAGGGTATATAAAACATTCCAAGATCAATAAGCCATTTCTTAAAAAAGGGGATACTTAAAACTGAATTATAAGGGTCATTTGGATTTAGGTATAGAAAGATACTTAAGATAGAAGCGATTATTATTTGTGCAGAAAATTTATACCATCCTCTCAGTCCTTTTGGATTTTTTTTGACAGCCTTGAGATAGTCATCAATAAAACCAATAGCACCAAAACCTAATAGGGCAGACATTACAACCCATGTATAAATACTCTCAAAGTTACCCCACATTAACATTGATAAACTTATTGAAATAATAATTATTATGCCACCCATTGTAGGTGTGCCAGCCTTTTTTAAGTGGCTATGAGGTCCATCGTCTCTTATTAGTTGAGTCATACTTATCTTTTTGAGCCAAGATATAACTTTTGGTGCAATGATAAAGGTAATTACCATTGCAGACAAAGCAGCAAGGGCAGTCCTAAAAGTAATATATTTAAAAACATTAAAGGGCGTGAAATATATATAAAGACTGTATAAAAGTTCATAGAGCATTTTTAATTGCCTCTGTTACTTTTTCCATTTTCATACCCCTTGAACCTTTAACTAATATGATGTCCTGTGGTTTCGTTATCGTGGGTATGAAATTGGCAGTCTCAAGAGAGTTTTTAAAATAAAACTTCTGCCCCTTAAATTCATTGATTGCATATAACATCATCTCTCCTGTGCCAACTAAAATGTCAATTTCTTCATTGTTGACAAATCTTCCTAATTCTATATGTTTATTTAAAGTCTCATCTCCCATCTCAAACATATCTCCAAGCACTGCTATGGTTCTTCCATTTTTATTCGAAATCCTTTTGAGTTCTTTGATAGCCTCTTTCATTGACGAAGGATTTGCATTATAACAGTCATTAATGATTGTCCTATCTTTGATTTTTAAAAATTCATATCTCATAGGCATTCCATTGTAAGATTCAATACCCCTCTTTATTAAATCAAAGGGTAATCCCAAGAAAAGTCCTGCAGTAATTGCAGATAGACAGTTATAAATATTTACTAATCCGAAAAGTTTAGTCTTTAGTTCAATATGTTTCCCTTCATAATAGACATGAAATATATTACCTTCAGGAGATGTTTTTATATTTTTTGCTATAACATCAGCTGTATCATCATTAATAGAATAGGTTATTTTTTTATGATATTCACTTTTATTAAGTGCTTCCATCAAAAACTTATCATCTTTGTTAGCAATTACTACACTTGCAAATGATAATACCTCAAGTTCTGCATCCCTTACCCCTTCAATACTTTTAAATCCTTCAAGGTGTTCAAAGCCGATATTTGTAATTATTGCATAGTCAGGTGGAGCAATCTCACAGAGTTGCTTAATATCTCCGGGTTTATTTGTCCCCATTTCAAGAACTAAACATTCAGTATCACTATCCATATATGTCAGTGAGCGAGGAAGTCCTATGTGATTATTGTTGTTACCTATTGTCTTCAAGGTTTTAAATCTCTGAGAAAGGACTGATGAGGTCAGTTCTTTTGTTGTGGTTTTTCCATTGCTTCCAATTACTGCAAAGACAGGACCTTTGAAATTCTGTCTCTTAAGGCTACCAATTTGGTAAAGGGCTTTTAAAGTATCATCTACCGTGATTAAAGTGCCTTTAAAATCTAAATCTGTAATAGGCACATTGTGTTGTGCATATAACACATTTTGATTAATAATTGCACCATCACCTATGTTAATAGCTTTATGAACGAAATCATGACCATCAAAATTGTCTCCTTTTAATGCTAAAAAAATCTCTCCTTTTTGAATAGTCCTCGAATCTGTTGATAGACATTTAAAATGCTTACTCATCAACTTAACTATTTTGCCTCCTGTAGCAGCTATAATTTCATTAACAGTTAGCATTTTGATGTGTTCTCTTAGAATCAAAAAATCCTGCCCAATCTGCAAAAGAGGGTCTTGTAATTGTCTTTTTGATAGCTTCTTCAAGGGTTTTTTTATCACTAAAGAGTTTCCTTTCTATACCAATCTCCTGATAATCTTCGTGTCCTTTGCCTGCTACAAGAACAATGTCTCCTGTTGATGCGAGTTCTACTGCAAGGCTGATTGCAACTTTTCTGTCAGGTATAACTATGTAATTATCATTTTTAATGCCACGTTCAATTTCACGAATAATTTCCTTAGGGTCTTCATTTCTTGGGTTATCAGATGTAACAATAACAAAATCGCTCAAACGAGAGGCAATCTCTCCCATCTTTGACCTTTTGCCTTTGTCTCGATTACCACCACAACCAAAAACTGTAATTATCTTGCCTGTATTTTTAGAATCCTCTTCAAAATGATAATGCCTCTTTTTTGCTTTCATGAGTTCCTCAGTTTCTTTTGCAACTCTGAAGGCATTAAGAAGTTGACGAGCTGTCAACAGAAGTCTTTCAAGTGCGTCCTCTGTATGGGCATAATCAACTACTGCAAGGAAATCCTGTCCTAAATCAACCTTTTCAAACCGTCCCTTTACAAGGGTTGTCATGGCAATACCCTCCTTTATTTTTTCAATTGAAATATTTAAAGCAATAGATGAAGCTATGGCTGCTAGAGTGTTATATACATTTATCATTCCGTTAAGCGGTGAGTTTATATCTATTAAAAAATTATTGTTTAGATATAATTTGTATGATATGCCTTTGTAGTCAATCTTTATATCTGATGCCTTAAGTTGTGCTTCCTTTGATATAATCCCAAAGGTAATAATATTTATATTTTTATCTCTTAATATTTCAACAAGCCTGATACCATAAGCATCGTCGATATTTATGACTGCAGTACCACCATCAACCAAAAGGGTAGTAAAAAGTCTTGATTTTGCTAAGAAGTATTCTTCCATATCTTTGTGAAAATCAAGATGGTCTCTTGTCAAATTTGTAAATATTGCAACTTTAAATTCAATATTATCTGCTCTTTTTTGTGACAAGGCATGTGAAGAGATCTCCGTTACAACATAATTACAGTTATTGTCAGACATTTGCCTCAAAAGAGACTGAAAGATAGGTGATTCAGGAGTTGTATGGGGTGAATCAAATATTTCTTGACCAATCATATATTGGATAGTTCCAATGAGTCCAGTCTTTTGAGGCAAACTCTCTATAATTGATTTAATAATGTATGAAGTAGTAGTTTTACCATTTGTCCCTGTGATTCCAATTACTATAAGTTCTTTGCTCGGATTATCAAAAAACCTTGCTGACATTTTTGCCATTGTAGAAAGACAATCTGAAACAATCACAAATGTTGCATTGTATTTTGAATGGAGCTCTTTTATCAAATCTTTTCTATCGTTACAAACTATCACTGATGCACCTTTACATATTGATTGCTCTATATAATCATGACCATCAGTTTTAGCCCCCTTTATGGCAACAAATAAACTATTTTTACTGACTAACCTTGAGTCAAAGGTAATGTTAGTTATTGGTTTATCTACCTCACCAATAATAGTGCAATCATAATCAATAATATCTTTAAGATATTTCTCAGTTTTATTCTCTTTTATCATTTAGCTACCACAACCAATTCTTTTTCATAGGCATCATCTCTTAGTATTTTTAAATATGATAATGATTCGTCAGCTATCTTTCTAAAAACAGGACCTGCGACAATACCTCCATAAATAGCTCCTTTAGGTTCGTGAACAACAACTATGAGCGTAAATAGAGGTTTTTCAGCAGGGACAAAACCGACAAAGGAACTTATATATTTTTCCTTTGAATACTTTTTTGTTATTGGATCTATTACCTGTGCTGTACCTGTTTTTCCTGCTACATGGTTTCCATCAATAGCAGCCTCTTTAGCAGTCCCACCTTCCTCTGTAACAGTCTTGAGTATATCTTTAAAGACCTCTGTGGTTTTCTCAGATATAATCATCTTTCTTTCAATATCTGTCTTTAGAACAAGCTGATTGTCTGGACTTCTAATTTCTTTAAGTATGTGTGGTCTCACAAGATATCCTCCATTTGCAATAACAGAATAAGCTCTTACTACTTGTAGCGGGGTTGTTCCAACCTCTTGTCCTATGGCAATTGAACCTATAGACATTCCAGACCAACGATTGTGATTTCTTAAGATTCCTGATACTTCTCCTGCAAGGTCAATATTTGTCTTTTGGCCAAAACCAAAGAGCCTTGAATATTCATAAACCTTTTCTTTTCCAAGTTTGAGGGCTATTTTGATAGTACCGACATTTGATGATTTTTGTATTACTTCTTTAAAAGTCAATACACCATGACGATGTGCATCTTTTATCTTACGACCACCCACTTCAATAAAACCAGCACTACAATCAAACTTTGTTTCAGTATTTACAATATCTTCTTCTAAAGCGGCAACTCCAGTAATAATCTTATAAGTTGAACCAGGCTCATATATATCAGTAATTGTCCTGTTTCTTCTGATCTCTGGATTGTTTTGACCTGGATTGTTGAGATCATAATTTGGAAGACTTGCCATAGCAAGTATCTCGCCTGTGTATGGGTCCATCATCACTGCAGATGCAGAGGCAGCTTTTCTTTCTTGCATAACTGCCTCGAGGTTTTTTTCAACTATATATTGAAGTCCTTCATCAATAGTCAATATTATATTGTTGCCTTTAATCTCCTTTTGATAACCCTGAGAGAGTATATTGCCCTTTGCATCTTTATAGACTGCAGCCTTTTCGGGTCTTGTGGAAAGATACTTATCATATCTTTGTTCAATACCTTCAAGACCTACATTATCAATATCTACATAGCCAATAATATGTGACGCCAAGGTGCTTTTAGGGTAGTATCTCTTATTTTCTTGTATAAAACCAATTCCTTTTAATTTTAGCTCTCTTATTTGTTGACTTTTTTCATGACTGATCTTCCTCTCAACCCAAACAAATCGTTTATTTGAGTCAATCTTGGCAAGGACAACTTCTGGTTTTTGATTTGCTATTTGGGCTATTTTTTTTGCAGTTTCGCTAGCTGACTTTATTTCTGCACCATCAGAAAAAATTGACTCTGTTTCAAGATTTACTGCAAGTTCTCTTCCTCTTCTATCTAAGATAAGTCCTCTTTTGACTGGTAGTTCTTCATTTTTTACTTGTTGTTCCTTTGCCTTGTTTAGATAGTATTCATGGTTTAATACCATGATATCAAAGAGACGGAAGAAAATAGCACCAAAACCAGTTATTAGTATTGTAAAGATAAACATCACTCTTCCATTCATTGTTTAGTTTCTCCTTGAATGGGTAATCCTATAGGGTTCTCTATTATTAGGTTCACGGACATATACAACCCTTATCCTGTCTGGAAAGACGAAGTCTCTTATCTCAGAGTTTTCAAATCGCTCAAGGGCAAGTAATTTTGCCTTTTCTGCAATAATGCTTTTATTTTCTTTTATTAATTTTAATTTCTGCTTTTCAAATGAACTGATTTTATATTCCAATGAAATTACATTTGACCTTAACCAAACTATACTAAAAACTAACAATATCAATACAAGCACTGTAAATGCCTTAAGAAGTGTTTGTAAAATACCCTTACTCATAATCTCTCACCCACTCTCAATTTTGCACTTCTTGAAGCCCTATTATTTTTAATCTCTTGTTGATTTGGGGAAAGTGGTTTTTTTGTAATGATTTTTAATAAACCTTTTTTCTGATTTTCTTTGAAAAAAATTTTTACATTTCTGTCTTCTAAAGAATGATAAGAAAGCACGCAGATTCTACCTCCTTTTTTTAAGACATTTATAGAAGCTAAGAGACCCTTTTTAAGTTCCTTTATCTCGTTATTGACCTCAATCCTAATTGCCTGAAAGGTTTTTGTTGCTGGATGTATCTTGCCTCTATACCCAATACTCCCAATAACAATTGAGGCAAGCTCTTTACAAGTATTGATGGGTTGTCTTTTTCTATTAATAATTATTGAATGGGCAATTTTCTTAGAAAATCTCTCTTCCCCATAAGATTTAATAATCTCAGAAAGTCTATCTTCACTATAAGAATTAATTATCTCATAGGCACTCTGACCTTGATTTCTGTCCATTCTCATATCAAGTCTTTCATCTGAATTAAAACTAAATCCTCTATAGTTGTTTTTTAACTGAAGCATTGAAAGCCCTAAATCAAAAATAATTCCATCAACCTGTTCAATATTTAATTTGTTTAACAATAAAGATATATCAGAAAAATTTGATTTCATAATCATCTGTCTTTGGTCATTAATTCTTTTCGATGTAATAATTAAAGCCTCTTCATCTCTGTCAATGCTTATTAACCTTCCTTCTTTATCAAGGGTTGAAAGTATCATCGATGAATGCCCCCCAGTGCCTGTTGTGGCATCAATATAAATACCCTTTTTATCTGTTATGAGCAAATTAACAGTCTCTTCAAGCAAGACTGGTTTGTGAATAATCTCTTCACTATCAATCCCTTTATAATCCATATTCAGAAAGTGCCTTCATGCATGCATCTTTGTCAATCTTCTCTGGGTCTGTAACATCAACGAACAACTCCTTGTTCCAAATTTCAAAGATATGAAATCCCCCTACTATTGCTATATCTCCATTTAACTGAGCATTTTGTCTTAATTCATAAGGAATCATTAGTCGTCCATTTTTATCAATATCACATTCAACTGCAGAGGCAAAAACCCTTCTTATAAAAAATTGTATATACTTATCAGTCTTGGGTTTACCTCTAATCTTTTCTTCAAGGATGCTCCACTGAGCTAATGGATAGACATTAAGACATTTATCGAATGGTGCGTTGGTAACGAAGATTTTACTATTATTATACTCAGAATGTAATACCTCCCTTATCGGTGCAGGTATAATAATTCTGCCCTTCGGGTCTAAAGTATAGTAATATGTCCCTGTAAAGGAAGCCATAGTTTTAGATTAAAATTTATTACCACCTTTTACCACTTTTTACCACCATTAAATAATATTGTTTTGTAAATTTATTGTCAATAGTTTTTTGAAAAATTCTATATAATGTATGTAATTTTACAAAACGCAACTATATATAGTTGTTTTAAACCTTTAAAAGGTAATCTCTAATATTTTTTTGAGAAACTTTGAGTAGAACTGCTAGATGTGATTTTATTGTTGTGCCGTTTTATAATAATACTCGGTCTTATCTTTGGTTGATTTAATCTGTAATTATAAGAAATAATTTTTAAAGGAGGATAAATTTGGAAATATTTGATGTTATTAATCTTGATGAGGAACTTCAAGAGTTATTCAAAAAAGAAGAGATATTTGCTATGCTTGACTTTAAGCTAATCATTACTGATGGTGAATCTTTTTCGGGGTTCTGTGTAATCTTGAAGTCTAAAAATAAAGAATCAGGGCTAAGATATTTTTCCTTAATCTTCATAGTTGATTCACCTGATAATATTAAGGCTGGGAAGATTAAATCTACACTCCAAAATTTTGATTTTGAAATATTAAAAAATAATATACCTGAGCTTAAAAAAGAAATATCCTTTGCAAATCCTGAATCAACATCAAGACATTGCTATTATGAAGTATATCTATATTTTGATGAATCATTAATATCTCCAGAGAAATTATTGGCCGATAAAATTTATCAAGAATTAAAGAAAATAAGGGGACTTGAAATCGGCGACCTCATATTTTGGAAAGAATAAGCAAGAATTTTATTATTTAAAAAGTGGATGAAACAGTTTTAAAAGTTGTTGATAAATGATGGCACAAATTATGTTTGGTTAGTATAGTTGTAATTTCTTTAAATTGAAAGAAATCTTAAAATGAATTAATAATCTAATGACAACATAATACAAAATATACAAAAGTCTCCTTAAAATAGCGCTTAGGAAGGGCTGTTTCAGGATTTTTATAATTGACAAATTTTATTTATATTTTTGATTTATACATCAAAAACAATGCCTTATGACAAAGCCCAAGGAACTTTTTTTATAAGGTGTCGTATAAAAATCCTTCACCAGCCCTTACTATCTTACTTGCTGATTTTGCTAAGCCTTTTTAGTTCTATCGCTGATTTTGGGTTGCCATCATTGCAAATTCAATAGGCTTTTTCATAAAAATATTGAAATACCCATTATTAATTCTTATACATAAATAGGGTCAACATCTATATTTAACTCAATTCCCTTTAAAGTGCCTAAATTTTTTTGAACTTCCATGATGTATTCATCAAGGAGGGCTTTTCTTGATGATTTTAGCAGATATTTAAGGCCTTGTTTTGATGTTTTATTCATTACCTCTATGGGTCCAAGCACATCTACTCCATTAATATTTATCTTTTTTAACAAATCCCTTACTGAGTCAAGTAAAGTCAAATCTTTGATATTTATTAACATGACTAATATCTTTTTAAAGGGAGGATAGCCAACATTTTTCCTTAATTCTAACTGATGACTATAAAAGGAATTAAAATCATAGCTTTTAATAAAATTTATGAGACTGTTGTTTATATTGTTAGTCTGAAGATACAAATAGCCTTTTGGCTCTATCATGCAGGCAACCTTTATAACCTCTTGTAGGGCGATTTCATCTGCCCTAAAACCAAATTTATGAATAAAATAATCAAAGTCTATTATTGCAGAGCCCTGAAACATCCCTTCAGAGAGTTGTCTGGTCATTACTTTGTTGCTGACAATAAGAGAATCAACAGAACTATCTATGGATATGGGATGGTTCTTTTTTAGGACCTTTGCTGTCAAATCAATCTGTGATTCAATCTCTTCCTTTATTCTGTCTATGCCACTACCAAGTGTTGTTAGATTGAAACCTTTACAATGATTACAAGATATACTTAAAGGTATCTGGCTATTACAATCTTGACAAGCCAAAGAGGCTTTATCTTTATAAAACACTACAGATGAATTACATTGATTACACCTTAGCAGAGAACCGCAGTCTTTACAAAAAATTAAAGAATAACCCTCCCTTGGTCCTATAAATAGAAAGATACCACCTTTTTCTATAACCTTCTTTGCCTCTGAGATAATATCTTGAGAGATGCTTCTTTTTAACTGATTCTTAAAGGTATGTAACACTGGTTTTATCTTGCACCTTTCTTTATTTAGTGATATGAAATGTTGATATTTCTTTGCCTTTACATTAAATACTGTCTCAACAGAAGGCGCTATTGATGATAGTATGACTGGGCAATTATTCATATAACCAAGCCTTACTGACAAATCCCTCGCATTATATTTTAGACCTTCTTCTGCCTTATAAGAAAGACTATGTTCTGACAAAACAATAATTAGAGAGATTTCCTGAAGAGGCATAAATATTGAAGACCTTGTCCCTAAAACTATATCGGAGTCACAATTTATTATGCTCATCACAGATTCAATCCTTTTGGCCTTTGTCATCTTGCTGTGAAAGATTGCCAACCTTTTGCCATAAATATCCCTCAGAGTCCCCTCTAATCTCATTATGTCTGCAATCTCTGGAACAAGTATAATTACTCCACTTATTGCATCTGATATTCTCTTTGCAACTGAAAATAACAATGAATCCTCTTGAGACTTACAAGTTGGTCTAATTACCAATGTCTTATAGTCCCTCTTAAAAATTAAATCAGTTAAAAAATCTATTGTATCAAGTAATAAATTATCAATTTGATAGGTTGTTGTAGTTTCATTTTTTGTCTTTTGCAGAATCTTTTGCTTATAGGTAAGGACTTCAACAACATAGTCAAAGACTGTTGCCTTCAGAGCCATACCCTTTGATGATAAATAATACTCAGACATCCAATTAATAAACTCAACAAACCTATCATTACTAAAGGGTCTAAATATTTCGATAATCTCCTTTGTTGAATTACTTAGGGGTGGATTTTCAATTGTATCTACGATTATTCCAAAGGCTTCTTTATCGCGAAAAGGGACCTTTACTATATAGCCTTTTAGATTTTCATCAAACCCTTTAGGTATCTTATAAGTGAGTTGTTTTAACCGTAGGGGTAATACTACATCAACATACATAAAATATTTTAAGCAGTCATCATCTCAACAGATACAAGTTCTAATGCCTTGAGTGGATCTTCGTGTCTTAAAATGCCTCTTCCCATGACAATATAATCTGCCCCTTGTTTGATTGCCTCCCTTGGTGTAGAGGTCCTCTTCTGGTCATCAGGCGGACTCCATGAAGGTCTTATACCTGGGGTAACCACAAGGAAGTCTTTACCGCAGGTTTTTTTTATTAAGGAAATCTCTTGGGGTGAACACACTACACCGTCTAAATTAGCCCTCTTAGCAAGGGCTGATAATCTTTTGACATGACTTATTACACCATGGCTTATGAAGAGCTCTTCTTTTAAAATCTCATTTGTAAGACTTGTTAGTACTGTGACGCCTATTATCTTTGGCACTGTAATGCCTTCTTTGAGGGCTGTCTCATAAACACTCTCCCTGCACCTAATCATCATCTCCATACCACCACTTACATGGAGATTAAACATATAAACACCAAGTTTTGTAACAAGTGAGGCAGCCCTTGATACTGTATTTGGAATGTCATGAAATTTTAAATCAAGAAATACCTTCTTGTTTAGCCTATGTATCTGTTCAATGATGGCAAATCCTGCAGATGAAAACAATTCAAACCCGACCTTGAAAATATCAACATAGTCTTTTAGCCTTTCAACAGTCTCATAAGCCTTTTGTCCACTTGATATATCAAGGGCGATTATCAATCTCTGACGATAGGGCATTAAAGTTTCGGTAGGGTAATCCCCTTTTGTGCCTGATACTTGCCAGATCTGTCTTTGTATGAAATTTCACAAGGTTCTGATGCCTGTAAAAATACCAATTGAGCAATGCCCTCATTTGCATAGATCTTAGCAGGCAGAGGGGTGGTGTTGGAAATCTCTATAGTAATATGACCTTCCCATTCAGGTTCAAGGGGCGTCACATTTACAACTAAACCACAACGGGCATAAGTTGATTTGCCAAGACATAAAACAAGTACATCCCTTGGGATGCGAAAATATTCAAGTGATGAGGCAAGGACAAAGGAATTTGGTGGAACTATACAAACATCGCCCTTAAAATCCACAAGGCTTTTTTTATCAAAAGATTTGGGGTCAATGAGGGTGCTGTTGATATTTGTAAAGATTTTAAATTCATCTCTTATCCTTACATCATATCCATAAGAACTAATGCCGTAGGAGATAACACCATCTTTTTTAAGACTTTCACTAAAAGATTCTATCATTCCTTTAAGAGCCATTTCTCTTATCCATTTGTCATTTTTAACCATAGTTCTCCTTGAAGTTAAGGGGCATTTTTATTAAAGGATATTATATTACACTCATCAAGACAACTAAAGTCAAACAAAAACCCAAAATCGGCAATAGAACTAAAAAGAAATAAGCAAGTAAGATAGGAAGGGCTGGTGTGGAATTTTTATACGACACCTTATAAAAAAAAGTTCCTTGGGCTTTGTCATAAGGCATTGCATTATAATGAATAAAGCAAAATTATAAATAAAATCGTCGATTATAAAAATCCTGAAACAGCCCTTCCTAAGCGCTATTTTAAGGTCTTAACTTTAAACTTGAGGAAAGGTTTGCATAAATAAAATATGTGTGGAATTTGTGGATTCACAGGGAAAACTGACTATGACATATTAAGAAAAATGACTAATAGCATTATCCATCGAGGTCCTGATGATGATGGTTATTATGGAGATGATTACATCAATATGGGTATGCGTCGCTTGAGCATACTCGATTTGCTGTCAGGCAAACAACCTATTCATAATGAAAATAAGACCCTATGGACTGTATTTAATGGAGAGATTTATAATTTTCAAGAACTTCGCATTGAACTGGAGGCAAGCGGACATAGTTTTTATACAAGTCATTCAGATACAGAATTAATTGTTCATCTCTATGAAGAATATGGTGATGCCTTTCCTAACAAGATAAATGGAATGTTTGCCATTTCCCTCTGGGATAGAGCAAAAGAGAGGCTTTATCTTATTCGGGACAGAATGGGTGTAAAACCACTATTTTATAGAATAACAGGGGGAAAACTCATCTTTGGTTCTGAGATAAAAGCAATACTTGCTCATCCAGATTGTAATAAAGAACCTAATTATGAGGCACTTTATCATTATTTTACATTTAAGAATATTCCAGCACCATTGACTGCCTTTGAGGGTATTTATTCACTTTATCCAGGTGAGCTATTAATATGGACTAAGGGCAATATTGAAAGAAAAAAATGGTGGAAAATCAGATTCCAAGAGAATTATGATTTAGATGAAGCCGTTACTAAGGCTAAGCTCTTTTCTCTTCTTGAAGATGCCACGAGAATAAGGATGATATGTGATGTTCCTTTTGGTGCTTATTTAAGCGGTGGTGTAGATTCAAGTAGTATTGTTGCATTAATGACAAGATTTTCTGATAGGCCAATAAAGACCTTTTCACTTGGTTATGAGGATGAATTAAAAAACAAAGAGGCAGATTTATATTATGCTCGTAAGGTTTCAAAGGCATATCAGACAGAACACTATGAGTATATAATGTCTCACAATGAGCTTGTAAATGACATAGATAAAGTTATATATTCATTTGATCAACCCTTTTCGGGGACTATTTCAACTTATTTTCTTACAAAGCTTATAAGTAAGCATGTTAAGGTTGCCCTCTCTGGCGATGGAGCAGATGAATTATTTGGAAGCTATCTTTCTCATCGTGTTGCTTATCCAATTTATAAATTAAAAACTATAAAAGAACAATCAAATACTGTTTTAGATGAAAAGAAAAGAATAGAAGAAATGGATAAAGCAGGTTTTTTTGCCCCCTGTGATATCAACTTTCTTGAAAATCTTTATGAAAAGTCAAAGGGTGATGAGGTGCTTTGGAGATATAGCTTGTACTTTTTTAATGATGAAGAAAAATCCCATCTTTTGTCAGATAAATTTAGGTATTTAGTTGGCAATATAAGCACCTTGAATCTTTTAAAAAAATATTTTCAAGAAATTACAGCAAGAGATCCACTTAACAGAATACTTGAGATGGAGTGGAATACTCAATTTCCAGATCAGGTGCTTGCTTTTGCAGATTTTCTATCAATGGCTCACTCTGTAGAGATTCGTTCGCCTTTTCTTGATTACAGGCTTGTTGAGTTCGTTGCTACTATTGCAGGAAACATGAAGATAAAAAATGGCAATGTAAAAGATATCTTAAAAAAGACTGTCGAACCACTCTTGCCAGAGGGAATAACAAAAAGACCAAAGGAAGGATTTGTACTCCCTGTGTTTGACTGGATGGTTGATAAATTGAAAGACTTTAGCATGGAGATACTTTATACTGAAAGGTTAAAGAAACATAATCTACTAAATACAGAATATGTTAAAAAAATACTTGATGAATACTATAAAGGCAATAAATCTTACGCAGGCAGGGTTTGGAATTTAATGATGTTTCAGGTATGGTGGGAGGTGTATTTTTAAATTACCCTCAAATTTTAGTAAATTATTTAATTTCCCAAAAATCGGCGATAGAACTAAAAAACTTAATAAAATCAGCAAGTAAGTTAGGAAGGGCTGGTGAAGGATTTTTATACGACACCTTATAAAAAAAGTTCCTTGGGCTTTGTCATAAGGGGCATTGCATTATAATGAATAAAGCAAAATTAAAATGAAATCGTCAATTATAAAAATTCCGAAACAGCCCTTCCTAAGCGCTATTTTTGGGTAATTTTTTAAGAATTGACATTTTTGCATACTTTATATTTTTTTATAAATGAAACAACTATTAATTACTTCATTCAAAATTGCCATATCTGTATTTGCAATTTGGTATCTTTTCAAAAATAGTAAAATCAGTGCTGTGACCTTTTCAAATATGTTATCTCCACACTTTCTACCTTTGTTTTTTTCCTCTATGTTAGCATTTTTTGTATCTCAGTCAATCATATCCTATAGGCTAATGATGTTATTGAAGATTGCAAAGATTCATATATCCTTTAAAAAATGTATAATGCTGACATTTATTGGCAATTTTTTTAATATCGTTGTGCCTGGTACTGTAGGGGGAGATGTAATTAAGGGTTATTATTTGGCAAAAATGGAAAAAGAAAAAAAAGGAACTGGTTCAGGGGTTGTGATTGTCGATAGAATTGTTGGATTACTTGCACTTTTAACAATTGGAGGTTTGTCAATACTTTATATAATTAACATGACGGGGAAAAAAGTATTTTTTTATCAATACAATATAAGGGTTGTTACTGTTATTATAGGATTTGTTTTGTTGTTTTTTTTCGTTTCTCTTATTATTTCGAAGGATGAAAGAATTCGTAAAAAAATCAAGTATTGGTCAAGTAGAATCTTTGGAAAAGGCTTTTTTTATCAGGTTATTGAAAGTTTTGGATTAGTTACCAAGAAAAAAAGATATCTCTTAATTGCACTTTTTATTAGTATATTGGCACAGATATTTTCTCTTACAGGTTTGCTTGTGTTTGCTGATATTATCAGTTCTAATTTTACTATGGTTATTTATATGATGGCTGTTTCGTCATTAATTCTTTTAATTGGAATTATTCCTATTACCCCTGGTAATATTGGCTGGATAGAATTACTTGCATCTCTTGGATGGTCTGCAATAGGTTCTGATAGAGGAGCAGAGATTTTTTTATATTGGCGTGCTGTTACCATTATCTGCTCAATTCCAGGTGGAATAATTTATCTTTTTTATAAAACGAGGCTGTAAAGTATAAAGAACGAGACTTTATCTTTTAAGCCCGATATTATCAAAAATAGTGTATAAAGATGTAATTAATCATGTCCCTTAAAATAGCGCTTAGGAAGGGCTGTTTCAGGATTTTTATAATCGACAGATTTTATTTATAATTTTGATTTATAC
>OGCL01000502.1_pt1 | contig 41483 bp, 49 predicted proteins | sample 1570041 | NCBI WGS metagenome assembly OGCL01 (sample SAMN06266162, study PRJEB24511) | hot springs metagenome | isolation source: Hot spring water | place: South Africa: Limpopo | collected 2015-06-22 | reverse complement strand
AAGGGAGCCACACTCATCGACCAGAAACCCCGGTCCGGCGCCCACAACACAAAAGTCGCTTTCATTCATCCCAAATCCTCTAGCGGGGTGTTGATCGAGCTCTGCGAACTCCCGAAAGAGCATTAAATCACCGGGATTTTTTCGCTCTTTCAGCAAATGCTTACCGAATCTTTTTTTTTCTGTGCACGCACATTCACGAAGGATGAGAAAAGAATAAGCGTTGGGATCTCCAATACCGGCTCTATTAACTGGCTCAGGGCAATGATAGGATGATCAGGAAATAAAACTACTGCCAGCGGCAATGCAAGCGGCGAGTTACGTGCGGTGGTGGTACAGGCCAAGGCGATAAACCTCTCCCGTGGAAAATGTAGCAGGCGAGAAACGATCCGGGAGAGGGAAATGGAAACTATATAAAAGCTCAGCATCGGCGGCGCCACCCTCAAAAAGAGGGTCGGGTTCTTTAGAATGATCTCCCCATGGCTGGCGAACATTGCCATCACTGTTAGACCTAGTGCGGCAAACCCCAGCAAGGAAATTCCCTTGGACACGGCCACCTTCGGAAAGTACAAACACAGTAATTGAGCCCCAATCATCGGAATGACCACGTAGAGAGTGAATGCCTTTGCCAATGTGCTCAATTCCACCGGAACCAACTTTTGAGCAAAGAGCAAGAGATAGAAGGGAAGCAAAATCAACTGAAGAATGAGATTCCACGGTAACAACACCAAATTCCGATGGACATCCCCTCCAGCAAGGTCGGTAAAGATTAAGTACCAATCAGTGCAGGGAGTAATTAAGGCTAGCATAAGGCCTATCCATAACGCTGGATAATCTCGCAAGAAGAGCCATCCAAGAAGAAAGGCAACAAAAGGTGTGCTTACAAAGTTAAGACTCACCGCCGTCAAAAGGTATTGCCTGTCTTGAATAGCTTCTCGCAATCGCGTTAAAGAGATGCGGATAAAAATGGAAAACAAAACAAGCATTAAAAAAGGGGGAATGAGCTGTCCGGCTATACTCCGTACTTCATGGGAACTTACCGACAGTCCCACACCGACTGCTGCGGCTAACAGCAAAACTGATGGATAAGACATTTCTCGAAATAATTTTAAAAATTGCATCCTATTGTTCAAGTACTCCATTGAATCGTTCGGAATATTGGTCTCTCTTTTCAGTCTCCGGTGTCACAGAAAAGTATACTTTATCCCTTTACAAGAAAAATAGGACTTGACCTAGCAGAGATAGGGGATTTCTGAATTCGAATATTTGCAAATTTTATAAAAATTATTTTAAATAAATGGCACAATGAAGCAATCGTTTTGCCCGTTGGCTTAACAAGTTCCTCCAACAGCGGTCAGCAAGAACAATGAGATAAAGACGGCGTAATTTCCATAACATATGCTTTCGACTGATCAAAAATTCAGTATGGGCAGGGGCAACAAAAAACAACTATAGACAGCCCTCTCCATAATTTATATAATACCTGAAAAAAGCACGAAAATAGTAATTATTTTACAGCTCCTAAGCGGATGAGGTTTTAACACCTTATGGAGACACGATATAGTCATGATAAAACTCTTTCGGCACAACCTTCCCTAAAAGGGAACTTTGTGCCCGATGCCAAAATGACTGAGAGTTTTACATATCCTCTTGGAGAGCGCAACCTGACTCACTTTGGGAGCATCTTCCTGATTCATCAGTTTTGCAAAAGACGGAGATTAAAATCGTATTTGCAAAAAAAGATTTCTTTCTCTCAGCGTTTCAGTGATTGCCAGACTTGGGTACCCCAATAAATATGCATTCAAGGGAACGCTGAATCATATCATCCAAAACGTCAAAAAAAAGGAGCCATTATAAATTTTTATCACTTTGCTAAATTTCTTAAAATGGGACATCAGAATCTTCAGTATTTTAAGGGTGTTTTGAATTTGGGAAACCACATTCACGCTTTTTTCGGGTAATATAATTATGTATATCTTCCTTAAGATCATCAAGGAGAATGTTAAAACCCTTGCTTCAGGGGATGAACCCGTCTATTCCATTGCTTCGGTCTCCAAAATGCTTAAGATACACCCACGTACCTTAATGAAATATGAGAAACTCGGCTTGATCAAACCCTTTCGAAACCCCAAAAATAACAGACGTCTCTATTCGAATAATGATATAAAGTGGATCAGTTGTATTGCCAAAATGGTTCATGAAGATGGGTTTAGCCTAAAGAGTTTGAGTTATGTGCTCTCCCTGGCTCCTTGCTGGATGATCAAGGAATGTCCGGAGGATATGAGAAAGGAATGTCAAGCCCATTATAACCACTCTAAGCCGTGCTGGGAAACGATAAATACCATATGTAAACCATGCATTAATCGAATTGCATGCACTGAATGTGTCTTTTATCAAGCCTCCAAACAAAGAAAAGAGATTATTATATCCAGCATTGAAACCATCTTAAGCAAATAATCTCAAAACGATTTCAAATTTGCCAAAGTAATTTTCCGAATTTTGAAAATTTTTTGAAAATTTTTTTCTTGACAATTTGATATAAATTTATATAATATTTTGTCAATTCATCCCTCTACAATCCATAAAAATTAATATTTAATAATTTCAATAAGATAGATTTTTGTTGAAAATCTAAAACACCCGAGTATATTTGGGTTTTCAGGGTCGGGTAAATCAACTTAACACAAAAGTTTGTCTCACGATATTGGTGTTCTCTGATTTGTGAAAGGAGGATAATTATGTTTCGTTTTTCCAAAGACCAAATGGTATGTGAAATCGGTGGAGTTAAATTTGGTGGACAACCTGGAGAATATCCCACCGTTTGTTGCTTTTCCATATTTCAGGAAAGTGACAAGCTTTTTGATAAAGGCAGTCGCAGAAGAGGGTTTAATGAACAAAGGGCGGAAGAGCTGTTAAAAACCTGTGACCGTTTATGGGAAGAAACCGGGGCTATCCCTATGGCGGACATTGTAGCCAGCCCAGGAGAAAAATTTAACACTTATATTGATTTTGTAACTTCACACAGCAAAATGGCTTTCTGTATAGATGCCATCGGTATGGAAACGAAACTTCAGGGGGCGTCCTATTGTGCGGAAAAGGGGTTGCTTGACCGCATGTTCTATAATAGTCTGACTGTCTTTGAGGAAAATATTGAAACCGAGATCAAAGAAATTATGAATATCGGAGTGAAGCATGTCGTTCTGGTGGCCTTTGACGTAAACGATCAAATGCCCTCTGGCAGAATTAAAGGAGCCGAAAAACTGATCGATGCCATAGAAAAGGTCGGAGCAAAATTTGAAAGCATTATCGTTGACACATCAGTGCTAAATGGGCCTGCCACCGCCCTTTGCGGGATTGCTAACCGGATGATTAAAGAAAGATGGGGATTTGCCACGGCTGGAGCGCCAAGTAACGGCTCCTATATGGAATTTAAGCGCTTCCAGGAGAAAGGAGACCTTAAGGGTTGGGCTGCGATTGATGCCGCATTAGAAGCTTTAGCCGCTTTTTATTACCACGATCTGGTCTTTACCGGTCCCATGGCCGGAGCACAACGGGTCATGCCTGCGGTAGCGATGGCCGATTCCTTTCTGGCCACAGCGGTTTTTGATGAGACCAAACAACTTCCCAAAAGCCCAGACCATCCTCTATTTAAGCAGTATAACGATTTTGCTGAACAGCTCAGGGTTCGTTGGGATCAGGCGGGTGAATTAAAGAAAATACAAGGGTAGCCTCGTTCAATGGGGGTAAAGAATTCGTGAAAGATATAATTTTTAGTTCATGGCAAGGGCAAATAATAGATAATCGTGGAAAGGAATTAAAGGATTTTACACCGGTCAATCAGGTTACATTACCGGAGTATTTCAAGCCCGGAGAAAAGATCAAGGCAATAATGGGTTGGGGAGGCATTATTATCCGTTCTGAGGGAGTAAATATCCTGGATCTCTGCCGGGCTTACATCGAGGCAGTATCCGACCATACCAATGCATGTGACAAATGTAATTATTGCAAGACCGGATTCACGGAGATGTTAGAGGTCTTCAGGGATCTCACTAGAGGAGAGGCCCGGGAAGATGACCCTGAGTTTTTACAAACAGTGGCAAATACGATTATCGGGTATTCAAAGTGCAGCATCGGAAAGCACGGCCCTGTTCCTATCGTCCATGCCCTGAAATATTTCAAGGAAGACTTTTTACAGGCCATTAGTGGAAAAGGTAAGTTGGAAGTGGGTGCATATTATTCTAAATTGACCGCGCCCTGTATGGATGCCTGCCCTATTCATCTTGATATCCCAAACTATATCGAACGTATTAAAGAGGCCAAATTTGCCGATTCCCTAGATGTAATCCGGGAGGATTTACCTTTGCCAGGTGTCATGGGCAGGGTTTGTTATCATTCTTGTGAAGACCACTGCCAAAGGGCCAATGTGGATGAGCCAATTGCCATCCGTTTGCTCAAGCGCTTTGTCGCTGATCAGGAATTGTCCAGCCCGAAAAAACCGCCCAATCCGATTATTTCCTCAAAAAACATAGGCAAGGCGGCTATTATCGGAGCCGGTCCTGCCGGTCTGACCTGTGCTTATCACCTGGCCAGGAAAGGATTCGCAGTTACGATTTTCGAGAAACAACCTGTTGCTGGCGGGATGATGTCGGTCGGAATCCCTGAATATCGTTTGCCACAGGATATCGTTCAGTCTGAGATCGAGGCGATTAAAAAACTGGGGGTGGAAATCAAAACGAGCATGGAAATAGGTAAGGATATGCCCATCGAACAACTCCGAAAAGAAGGGTACGAATACATTTTTTTATCTATCGGCGCCCATGAATGCAAAAAACTGGGGATTGAAGGAGAAGACCTTAAAGGGGTTTACTCGGGGCTGGACTTCCTTAAAAAAGTCCGATTGGGGGAAAAAATTGTTTTGGGGAAAAGGATTGCTGTCATCGGGGGTGGTAATGTGGCAATCGATGCAGTTCGAACAGCTCGAAGGTTAGGAGCCGAAGATGCTTTTATCATCTACCGCAGGAGCCTGGAGGAAATGCCTGCCCACCCTGAGGAAATTAAGGATTGTGAGGCAGAAGGGATCAATATCCTGACGCTAACCAGTCCCAAGCGGATTATCGGAGAAAACGGAAAGATAAAGGCCATCGAATGCATAAAGATGACTCTGGGCGAATCGGATGCAAGCGGGCGTCCCCAACCGATACCTGTTGAAGGTTCGGAGTTCCTCTTTGAAGTTGATGGAGTTATTCCTGCTTTGGGACAGGAATCGGACTGGGCGTGCCTTGGGCCTGAATGTGTCTGTACTCTTTCTGAGTGGGGCACCATGAAAGTAAGTCCCTTCACCCTGCAAACCGACGATCCGACCTTATTGGCCGGAGGGGATGCAGTCTTTGGTCCGCAATCTCTGATAGAAGCTTCGGCCATGGGTAAGAGAGCCGCCTTCACCATTGACCGACTGTTGAATGGTTTTTCTCCCGAAGTTGAGACCAGCGACTATTTTGATCAACTCTTCAAAATGCTGAAAGTTTACGATCCGAAGGAAATTATAAAAGTCTCAGAACTTCGGGATCGTATACAGGTGACGAAGTTGCCGCCGGAAAAGAGGACATCTTCCTTCGATGAAGTGGAACAAGGCTTTTCTGTGCAGGAAGCGGTGGCTGAAGCCGAACGATGCCTCCGCTGCTACCGGGTAGTGACAGTGGCTGTTTAAGACAATACTTTAAAGAATATCAAGGAATCATAGGCCACAATTTGCCTTTACCCAAAAAGACTCCCAGGGAGAGGAGGCTGGGTCAGAGGGGGTGGGGTAATATATGCCCTGAGAAGAGAGGTCAATTCTTCGATGGAATATTAAGGAAGGGAGGGAAATCAATGGCTAAACAGTTGCTGATTGATGCGTATCGGGGAAAGCGTACTGAAAGAGTTCCTTGGGTTCCCTATGCGGGGGTCCATGCCGCCTATCTCATCGGGGAGAAAGCGGACAAATATCTTCAAGACCCTGATCTTATTGCCAAAGGTGTCTTGTTCGCGGCCGAACGGTATAAGGCAGATGGAATCCCTCTGGTCTTTGATCTAAATGTAGAGGCCATATCCATGGGATGTCAAGCAAAGTGGGTTCCGGACAATCCGCCCTCTGTCGTAAGCCATCCTTTACAGGATAAGTCATTAAAAGATGCGAATCTGAAGATTCCAACGGCCAAGGATGGCCGCTGGCCTGTCATTGTAGAGGCGGGCAAGAAGGTGATGGCTAAAAAAGGGGATTGGGTTCTGATGGGACTCTTCTGTGGCCCCCTCACCCTTGCCTCCCATCTTCGAGGGGTAAAAATCTTCACCGACGTTTACAAGAACAAACCCCTCGCCAAAGAGATTATTGACTTCGCAGGAAAGGTGGGAGCGGAGTCGGCAAGAATCTATCGGGACATCGGATGCGAAATCATCGCTATCGTTGACCCTGTTGCCTCCCAGATTAAACCGGAAACTTTCAGGGAATTTGTCACGCCCGCTTGTCAGGAGGCCATCAAAGTGATCCATGATGCTGGCCTCACCTCCAGCTTCTTCATCTGTGGTGACGCTACAAAAGTCCTTGAAGAGGTTTGCCAGGTTGGGACGCATGGATTTGCCATTGATGAACAGCTCAACTTGAACTACGTGAGGGATTTGGCTGTAAAATATGGCCTCGGTTTCGGTGGAAACCTTAAGCTTACTCTGGCCCTCTCCCTTGGAATCATCAACCCCAAGGAAGATGCCATCGTGAGTCTCGCCGCCGGAGGGTATACGGGTTATACCTTTGCCCCTGGCTGAGACATGCCCTATGACGTTCCGGTCGAGAACGTGGATAAAGCTCTTGAGGCAAAAGCCTGGTACGAACAATTCTATGCCAAGTATCCGACGACAGTTCCAAAAGGTTTCTTATCCCTCATTTGAGATAAAATTTTCATCTCACTGAGGTTTAATTTTAAAGGAAAGGAGGGAAAGCCATGGCTGATAAAGTGGTGGTTGATGTGCTAACCTTAGATAGTTATCAATGTGCCGCCTGTCAGTACATGCTGGAAGCGGTGTCCGCTCTTCCCAAACACATCCAGGACATGATCGAATATAAAGAATGGAATATTAAAGGGAAGGAAGGCATTGGTAAATTCTTAGAATTGAAGGGCCGGGTGCTCCCTACCATTTGCATTAACAGAGAATTGGTTTTTGAGAGCATCATTCCCACTTATGAGGAGTTGATTCAGGAATTGGCCAAGAGGGCTCCTAAGGAGTTTGCAGACGCCCTCTGGAAGGAATACCAAAAATCGATTGAGGTCTAAAAGAAAGTTATGGCGGAGGACGAGAGTCCTCCGCCTGTCCTCGGATATCAGAGAAAGGAGGTCTCGGCCTTATGGGGGGAAATGGATTAAGCTCTAAAGAGAAAGTCCTCAATCTGCTGAAGCATGAAGAAGTGGACTATATCCCATGTTTCAGCGGTATGGGCAATATTGTGATGGACGGTTTGAAGAAATATGGCCTTCACTTCAACGAGGTTCACCAGGATGCCCAAAAGATGGCCTACGCTGCTAAAGCGACCCCTGAACTCTTTGGTTACGACTGCGCCATCGTCCCGTTCGACTTTAATGTAGCCGCTGAAGTTCTGGGGAGCAAAGTTCAATACTATACAACCGAAGACATCCTCTATCCTTCTATTCCAGAAAAGATTATTAAGTCTTTTGAGGACATCAAATTACCCTCAGATCCTGAAAATGCAGGTCGCTTTCCCATCGTTATGGAAGCTATCCGCATTTTGAAAAAAGAGATTGGAGATAAGGTGGCTGTAGGGTCATGGGTGTTGGGACCCTTTACCCTGGCCGGCCAAGTGACCGATCTGAATAAGCTCCTCAAGGATACATTTAAAAAACCAAACGAGGTGGTCCAGTTTCTTACTCCGCTCCGGGATCTCCTCATCGCTGAGGCCAAACTCTATCAGAAGGCAGGTGCAGATTTCATCACTGTGAGAGAAATGGGGACACCTGTGGATCTTCTGAGCCCGAGAGTGTGGAAATCGATGATCCAGCCATTCATGATCAAGATGCGGGAAGAGATAGGGTCGCCCGTCGTTCTCCATATCTGTGGAAAAACGAATGAAATTATCCATTTTATGCATGAATGCGGATATGATGCTGTCAGCGTTGAACACCAAAATGATGTAGCCATGTCCAGGCAGAAGATTGGCCCCCCACCCAAAAATCTCCTCTTTGGAAATCTGAACACCTTTAAGGTGATGGTCCAGGGCTCCCCTGAAGACGTGGCCCAAGAAGTGAAGGCGGCCATCGATGGTGGGGTGGATGCTATCTGGCCAGGATGTGACATCTGGCCCGGAACTCCTGCCGAGAATATGAAGGCCATGGTCGAAACGACCATGGATTATGGATCAAAAAAGAAAAAGGAGAGATGAATATGGTAGACGAAGCGAAAAGAAATGATATCTTAAAGCGTCTGAGCGATGGGGTGGTTTATTATGACGAAGAAAAAGTGATTGCTGCATCCAATGAGGCAGTCGAGGATGGTCTCGATCCCTTTGATGCCATCATGAATGGGCTGGCTGCAGGCATGGAGATCGTGGGACAGCTTTATGAAAAACAGGAGTATTTTGTCCCGGAGATCCTGATGTGTGCCGACGCCCTCTATGCAGGGCTCAACATTCTCCGCCCCCATCTCAAGGCAATAGAAATGAAAGAAAGTGTCAAAGGACAGGTGGTGATTGGTGTCGTCCAGGGAGACGTTCATGACATAGGAAAAAACCTGGTGAAGATGATGTTCGATGTGGCTGGCTTCACGGTCCACGACCTTGGGGCTGATGTGCCCTTAGAGAAGTTTGCAGAAGAGCAGGTCAGGACTGATTCCAACATCATCGCCCTATCGGCTATGATGACGACCACCATGATGGGGATGAAAAAGGTCATCCAAATGATTAAAGAGCGTAATCCGGACGTGGCCATTATGGTGGGGGGCGCGCCCCTGACTAAAGAGGTTGCAGATGTTTTCGGCGCCGATGGCTATGCGGAAAATGCGGGCAATGCTGTTCAGGAAGCCATCAAAATGATATCGAGGCTTCGAGAGATGCATGCGAAACAGCAGCTTGGGGCTACTCCCTGATCATCTTTTCCCCTGGCTGAAAGGAGGCAAAGGTATAGTTGGCTGTAAACCGTATTTGCATCTTCCCCTGTGGAGGGATGAAGAAGGTGGAATCGACCGTCGCAAGGATTGCATCTTACATCGTGAACGAAGACCTCCTTCCGGGCAAGACGATGTTAATGTGTGTGCCTGCCTTCCTGAGGGGAGTGGAAGAAGATATCCTGATGGTTGAAAACAACCCTACGGTGGTGATCGATTGCCACGAGGAGAGCTGTGGATCAAACCTGATGGCCCTCATCGGTATCCCACCCGCTGTGAGGATCTATATTCCTGACATCGTCAGCCAGACAGGTCTGGTTCCCGGAAGAAATCGACAGATTTTAGACCCTGTTGGTGAACGATTGGCTCAGGAGGTGGCCCGACGTGCGGCAAAGGCGGCCAAATGGATGTTAGAAGACGCTAACTACCACTTCGAGAATCGAAAGGTCCATGTTACGGGCCGGAACCTTTGCGATTACTCTGACGAGGCAGTGGAATCTCTGGACTACATCCTTATAGAACCCGCCATCTATCGGCCAAGGTCCATGCCTCCACTTTGGGATGGATAAACAGGAATCTATGAGCGTGGAAAAGGTTGCCATCTATTCTTGTGGAGGGATCGGGTTACACGTCTCATGCGTGACCCGGCTGGCTGGCTATCTTCTTGAGGAAGAACTCCTTGAGTCAGATGTAGAAATTCTTGACATGCACCGGCTCATACGAGGCATGCCGGATGAGATTGAAATAGTCGAGAGATATCCAACGATCATTTTGGATGGGTGCGCCCACCAGTGTGGTTCAAACCTTTTCTGGTTGCTCAAGGTCAAACCGGCTTGCAGAATCTACATCCCAGAAATCATTGCTGAAACAGGTCTATACCCTGGAAGGGAAAGAAAGGTACTGGAGGAATCGGGACAACGTCTGGCTAAAGAAGTCGCACAAAGAGCAGAGACGATCATAAAAGGAATGAAGGAAAGTTCAGCTTACCACTTTCATCCTCAGAAGATTCAAACGAGGGACCTGACCCTTTGCGATTATGGAGTGGATGTGGAGAAGGTCCTTGGTTATCTTAAGGTGGCCTCTGGAGTTTACAGGCCAAAGGATGTGAATCAGTTGCCGGGGCTTGAAGAGAGAGAAACTCAGGCATGACAGCAGGCTTCGTTGAAGTACTCTTTGATGGATCTTTGAGGCGTCTCGAAATAAAAGGACCCATCTCTTTAAAAGATCTTTTAGAAGATCTTCATATAAAAGAGAGCAGCCCTTACTGGTTCGCCTGCAACAGAAAGATGATATTGAGAACCGAGATTGATCAAAAAATGATCGAGCCTGGAGATCGGGTCGAAATCTTTCGAATCCTCTCAGGAGGAAGCGAAGGATGATTTTGGAAGGGTTTTATGGTCAGAAGGTTGAGCTCCGAGAAGACCTTTTTTATTATCCTCCCCAGGAATTATGGGTTCGCCCCTTAGGGAGGGATGGTGAGCTGGCATTTGGTGTCACCCACGCTGGCGTGATCTTGGTTAGTGGATTTACATACTTAGAATACCTCGCCGAAGTAGGAGATTCACTGGAGAAAGGGGACGATGTCCTGTTCATAGAAACTTATAAAGCAATGTTTAACATCCAGTCCCCTCTTGCTGGACGTATCACCTGGATTAATGAAAACATCAAAGGAGAAAAAGCGTCCATTTTGGAAACCCACTGTTACGAAAATCCTTTCTTTTTTATTCTTCCAAGAGAGCCGATAGACCTTCAAAAGATATTCCTCGACATTGATGCCTATAAAGAGGCTCTGCTCCGTGGATTGTCGGACCACTGTGGAGCCGGAGCGAGAGTTCAGAGAAGGAGTAAATATCAGAAAGAGGAGAGTTAGATCTCATTCAGATTGAGGGAGGATAATGATGAAACCTAAGATAATTTTTCAGCCCTCTGGTCGAAGGGGGGAGGTGGAGGCAGGCAAAACCATTCTTCAAGCATCAAGGGAATTAGGTGTGGACATCGAAGCTGTCTGCGGCGAGAAGAAGAAGTGTGGAAAATGCAAGGTAAGGATTGAAGAGGGATTCTTTGAACGCTATGGCATTGAATCGAAGATGGAGCATTTGACCCCTCTCGGCTTGACCGAAGAAGAATTGAAATTCATCAAGACTGAGGAAGAGGCTGAAGGCTACCGATTAGGCTGCGTAACAGCGATAAACGGAGATATTTTAGTTTTCGTTCCTGAAGAAAGCCGTGCAGGAAAACAGGTTGTCAGAAAAGCAGCCACAGAACGGGCAATCAAACTGGACCCGGCGATCAGAAAATTTTATGTGGAACTCCCCCCTCCTTCACTGCACGACCCCATGGGAGATTGGGAGCGACTAACCCAGGAGATGAAAAAAATTTATGGGTTGGATCATTTGGAGATCGACTATTTCGTTCTAAAAGATATGCCTATCCGGATCAGGCAGGGTAGATGGAATGTGACGGTGACGATCTGGAATGAAAAGGAAGTGGTAAAAGTAGAACCTGGCTTTGTGGAAAAAGGGTACGGGTTGGCTATTGATATTGGAACAACAACCGTAGCCGCCTACCTGTGTGACGTGACGACAGGGTCCATTGTAGCTGTAGACTCCATGATGAACCCTCAGGTTCCTTACGGAGAAGACGTGATGTCTCGTATCACCTATGCCATGATGCATCAGGATGGTTTGGAAAAACTCAATCGCTCAATCATCGAAGGCCTCAATAAACTCATTCAGAATGTCTCCACCATAGGTGGTATTACTCCGGACGATATCTGTGAACTGACCGTCGTCGGTAACACGGCGATGCACCATCTCTTTTTGAACATCTATCCAGAGCACATTGGAGTAGCCCCTTTTCCCCCAACTCTGCATCGCTCGATTGATGTGAAGGCGAGAGACTTGGGATTGAAGATCTCGGAAGGAGCCTATGTCCATATCCTCCCCATTGAAGCAGGTTTTGTGGGCGCAGATAATGTGGGGGTACTCATCGCTGAAGAGCCATATAATCAGGACAATATGGAGCTGGTTATCGATATCGGGACAAATGGAGAACTGGTATTAGGCAACCGGCAGAAACTTATCTCATCCTCATGTGCCACAGGACCTGCCCTGGAAGGAGCTCACATCAAATTTGGTATGAGAGCGGCACCAGGAGCCATTGAAAGGATTAAAATTGATCCTGAAACCAAAGAGGTTCGATTTAAGGTCATCGGCAAAGAGGGATGGAATACAGAAATTGAAAACCCCGAGGCCAAAGGGATTTGCGGTTCTGGAATTATCGATGCCGTTGCGGAAATGTTCAGGACAGGCATAATCCTTAAGAATGGGAATATCAACATGAATATCAAATCGCCCAGGATCCGAAAGGAAAATGACGTTGCCGAATTCGTAATCGCCTGGGCCAAGGAAACTTCCATTGGTCGGGATATTACCATGTCCGTTAAAGATGTTCGCGCAGTTCAACTCGCCAAGGGTGCCCTTTACTCAGGAGCCAAGTTGATGATGAAAAAACTGGGTATTACAAAACTTGAAAAGGTGATCTTAGCAGGTGCGTTTGGAAGTTATATTGATAAGGAATCGGCAATGGTTATAGGGATGTTCCCAGATTGCGAAATGGAAAATGTCTATGCGGTTGGCAATGCCGCTGGCGATGGCGCGCGAATTGCCTTGCTAAACAAAGCCAAACGGGATGAAGCCAATATCATTGCCAGGCAGGTGGAGTATGTGGAACTTGCAGTTGACCCAACCTTCCAGAGGGAGTTCATGGAATCGATGCATTTCCCTCACATGAAGGACAAGTTTCCCCATATCCAGCATATCCTGGATGCAATCCCGAAATCTTAACGGAGCCCCAGCGATCATTTGGAGCGAACGTTTTATGCCCCCACGTCAAAAACAAAAGCCTCTTATCGAGGTCATTTCTGAAGGCCCCCATTGCATTCCTTGTGAGTATGCCATCAAGTCGGTGCGGGAAATAGCTCCTTTGTTTGAGGGGCTCATGGAGTGGCGGGTAGTACTTCTAAAAGAGGGAGAAGGCGCGCATAGATATCTGGAACTTACTCAGAAGTTGGGGAAGGCTCCCCCTATTCCTTCTATCCTAATAAATGAAAGGGTAGCCTTTGAAAGAATCCCTGGTCCTCACCTCCTGAAAAGAACCATTGAAAGGGTGTTGGAAGGAAAAGAGATGGAATGCCACGATGAAGAAGCGGTTTAAGCCCACCGGCGTCTGCCCGAAAGAAATCCATCTGGACATGGAAGGGGGTATTCTGAAAGAATTGACTTTCTTGGGGGGCGGTTGTCCGGGAAATGCCCAACTGGTCTCCAGGCTCCTTAAGGGAAGGAGCATTCCAGAACTGATTCCCCTGCTCAAAGGCATCCCTTGTCGTGAGGGGACTTCCTGCCCTGACCAGGTAGCCAAGGCACTCGAATTGGACCAAAAAGAAGGCCTCCCAGTCGCGGAGATGAATATTCTCACGGTCGAGGAAACATGGGGAAGAATAGGTGTTTTTTCGGGAATTCATGGGAATCCACAAATTTTAAAAAAAGTTCTGGACCAACTACTCGATAAAAAAATCGACCGCCTCATCTGTCTCGGCGGTCTTGCGGGCAGCCCATTCTCCTGCGAGGAGACTATTTCCTTACTCGTTAAGGCGAACGTCATCCTCCTGCAAGACCCTTCTGACCTTAAAATGAACCGGCAAGAAGAGAGTCCCAGACATGATGAAGAGTTTTTCTGTCAGCTGCCTACCCTGCTCGAATTTCGGCTCGGGCGGTTAAGGGGACTCGCTTTCCATGGGGGAGCCATGGAGGAGATTCCGGGGTACTCGGAATACGATAAGTACGGGGCTGACATCAACGCAATCATCTATTTGACTAATTACCTGAGGGATGGATCTGTTGCCCCGGCCTTTGAAACACTCGCGAAGCAGTTTTGGGCCAACCTTTATGTTTTTAACCATACCGAAGAACCTTTATACAAAATTCTGCCGAATCGCCATTTTATTAATGTCGGCAAAATAAATCCGGCAGACGGAAATAAAGGTTCATATGCTATCATCGAAGCAAAAGGAGATCAGGTGGCAGTCGAATTCCGAGAGGTTAACGTTTAAAAGGGACTTATGGCAAAATGCTCATCATTGAAGGGTTCAATGGACATCAAATAGAGATCCCTGAAGACCGTTACTTTCTCCCGGGCCCTGAAATATGGATCCAGCCACAGGGGAGCGGTAAAATACTACTCCATGGTTTGACCCGGGCAGGCTTGATCCTTTCGGGTGGGGTCATTAGTTTGGAATATCTTGTCGAGGAAGGACAAGTCGTCTCCTCCGAAGAAACAGTGGCCTTTGCCGTAACAAACAAACTGAAATACATCGAAACGCCCCTTCCCGGACATATCCTCAACCTTAATTTGGATCTGATCGACAATCCCCGCCTCTTCCAGGAAGATCCCTATGAACGTGCCTGGGTTTTTTCTCTTCAGCTACCAAACCCTATAGATCTTTCTCTTCACTTTTTAAACCCCATGTCTTACCGGGATAGACTTCTCCAGTCCGAGGCCTGCGGAAATCCCAAAGGGCTGAAGGGAGGGACCTCTCCAACATGCCGGACTATCTACACCGGAATTCGCAGCCAGAAAGAAGGCTGAAGCAATATGGACACCCAAAAGGACGAGACGATGGAAGAAACTCCACTCGTAAAACATGAAGTCCCCTTACTTCAGGGGATATTCCAGTTTCCAAAATTTCCGGTGGTTCTGGTCACCGTGGGCGGTGAACAGGATCGCAATATCATCACGATCCACTTCGTCCATCCTGTCTCCTTCAAGCCGCCCATGCTGGGCGTTGGCATTGGCCGGGGTCAGTACAGTCACGAATTAGCGACAAAATACGGGGAATTCGTAGTCAACATCCCCAAAGCCGATTTGCGCCCGGCCATCGACTACTGCGGTGCCCACTCCGGCAGAAAAGTAGATAAATTCAAAGAAACCGGCTTGACACCTTTACGCGCCAGCAAAGTGAACGCCTTCCTAATCGATGAGTGTCCAGTCAACATTGAGTGCAAGGTGGTACAGACCGCTGACCTGGGAACCCATACCTGGTTCTTCGGAGAAATCCTGACGGTGCACTTGCTAGGCACTCCCCTTGAAGGGTATGACAGAGGAGAAAATGCTGCCTTCGCTTACTTGTAAGGGCCACGGAGGTTTGTGTTGTTTGTTGACACGGAACTTTGGAGTACAGGGCTTAGGATTCCTCAAATCCTTTTTAGGACATCTCTAAGTGAGGGGAAATGATGAGCGACCAGATAAGAAGGGTTATCGTGGAAATTATAGGGTGGCCCAACTGAATCCTCTGCCAACTGGCGATGGAGGCCCTGGATGAGGTCTCCCCTATTTTTAAAGACCAGATGACTTATTCAATGATGGACATATCACGCCCTGAAGGGCTTGAAAGGCTTAAACAGGTGAGGAAGAAACTGGATCGTAAGCCGAATGTCCCTTCTATTCTGATCAATGAGGAGATTGTCTTTGACTCCATTCCTGACTCGGATACCTTGATAGAGGCGATTCGACAGAGAATTTGATAAAGGGCCTTGAGGAATTGAAAATGAAGAAACCCATTATTGTGATTCCATGTAGTGGCATTGGAAAGGCTTATGGGACCATCTGCCGCGAAGCCGTTTATGAGGTGGTGGAACGTCGTCGGCCCAATGAAGCCCGGACTCTCTGCCTCGGCCTTCTGACCAAAGGAGATGAAGAGGCGATTCAACTTCTCAAAGAAAATCCCTGCATCTCTGTGGATGGTTGCGCAAAAAAATGCTCCTACAAGAACATTGAAAGAAGGGCTGAAAAATTCCCCATATCATTCACGATCATGGATCTTTTTAAAAAGTATAAAGATCTCAACCCCAATGATTTCGATCTTGGTACCGTCCTCCATCTCGAAGAAGGTGGAAAGCGATTGGTCCATCTCATGGCAGATGAAATCTGCCATGAGATGGACAGACTGGAGAATAAGGATGAATGAAAAGACACCCCCCAAACGGATTGGAGTCATTGCTTGCTGCGGAGAGGAAATCCCTGAAGGGACTCTGACACGGGCGGTCGTTCGAATTCTCATGGAAGAGCTCAGACCGGAGGAGACTGCCACGATCTGCCTCCCCCTTTTTCTTGCAGGAGATGCGCAAGAGAGGGACTTTGCTCGATCTTTTCCCACTTTGACCCTGGACGGTTGTGAAAAACGTTGTGCTCAGATTGGAACAGAGAAATATAGCCATTCGGTGGCGGGTGGATTGGTTCTTTCGGATATCCTGGTGCAACTCGATCTGAAGATGATCGGGACGAAAGAGCAATTCGATATTGAATTAGCTCGTGCCGTGGCTGCTGAAGTGGCGAAGCGGATGGATGAATTACAGAGCAAGGGAGAATAATATGGAGACCTCCGAGGGAGAAGAGCTCCAGGAGTTTACGGTTAAATATTATGAGGACCAACTCATTAAAGGGATGGAAAACTTCCATCCCGGTGGTGTGGACTATACAGAGAAGCTGGCCAAGGAGGTCGGTCTCTGTGAGGGCTCTCGAATATTGGACGTGGCTTCAGGTTCCGGAGAAACAGCCCTCTATTTGGCTATGAAATTTAAGGCTGAGGTGGTGGGTTTCGATCTTTCTGAGAAGATGGTGAACCATGCCACGGAAAGGGCCTGTAATCTTGGTCTCCAAACTCTTGTCACGTTTAAAAAGGGGGATGTCCACAAGATGCCTTTTGAAAGAGGCTTTTTCGATGCGGCAATCAGTGAATGTTCCCTCTGCCTTTTTCGAGATAAGGTCCAGGTGATTCGAAACATGGCGCAGGTGGTGAAATCTGGCCATAAGGTGGCTGTCTCTGATGTCATCAGTAAAGGTGAGATTCCAAAGGAACTGCATACTCCTCTCCTCTATGCTTGCTGCCTGGCAGGCGCCCAGCCCCTCAAAGAGACGATGGATATCTTTTTAAAAGCTGGATTGAAAGATGTGAGGGGATATGAGCTGACAGCCGATATCAACGACCCATGGAAACAGGAGCTCCCTGTCCTTTATAATGAAGTAATGAATGCTTTCAAGGATGCCATACGATTGGGGGTATATGAAGCTAAGGATGAAAGCGAGTTAGACCGATTGGCAGAACAGCTCCTATCAGAGAAATTCGGGTATGCGATTATCAGCGGTATCGTTCCTTAACGGAGTCCAAATGGAAAAAGTCCGCGTTGACGTCTTTGTAACCGATTTCGCCCAATGAGCGGCCTGTGTTTACATGGTGGCAGCCGTGGCAGATCTTCCTAAAGAAATCAAAGACAAGATTGATTACCATGAATGGAGCTTGAGGAATCGAGAGGGAATCGAAATGTTCAGGAAATTCAAGGCAAGGTCGCTTCCTTCGATTGCTATCAATGGAGAACTCTGTTTTGAAAGCCTTATCCCTACTGAGGAGAATTTAATTCAAGCAATCACGCAAAAATTGGACCAGACCAGAGATGACCAAGGTTGAGATTCACCCAGGGGCATGCGGATTTCTTGTCACTGTGATAGCCTCAAAAATGGGACCGAGGGGAGCAGATATCGCAATCCAAACAGAATGCGAGCAGGTTAATGAAATGGCTTCTATGATTACTCACCTTACCGTCCAGGATATGCTGGGCTTCCCTTTTGGTGAGGACATCGTTTACCAGGCGGCGAAGAAAGTGATCCGCCATGCCAGTTGTCCTGTGCCTTGCGGGATCATCAAAGCCGCAGAAGCAGAACTTGGACTGGCTGTAAAGCAAAATGCCTTTATCCACTTCATTGAAGGGTAACCGAATACCAAATGATCTTCCCGCAAGATCTAAAATATAGTAAGGACCATACCTGGGTGCGGGTTGATAAAGATAGGGCCACCGTTGGAATCACAGATTTTGCCCAATCCTGGATAGGAGATCTGGTGAGTATCGATATATTTGAAGAGGGATATGAGGTTGAGCCGCCGGGCCTCTTTGGAATTCTCGAAACATCCAAAGTCTCTTTTGAGCTCTATTCGCCTCTGATTGGAACGATTATTCAAAGAAATCATAAGTTAACAGAACAAATCACCCTGGTCAACCATGAGCCCTACGAAGGAGGGTGGATGATCGTTCTTCAAATGATGAATACTCGTGATCTGACATCCCTGATGGATGCAAATACCTATAAGGACTATATTAAGAGCTGGGGATATATTGAAGAAGACTGATAAAATAAATTCCTATCTCATCATTGGATGCGGTCGCTTTGGAAGCCGGGCGGCGAAAAAACTTCTTCTAAAGGATCCGCAATCGAAGATCATTGTCGTTGATAAAAGCAAAAGGGCGCTCCAGAAAGTGGCTCGCCTTCCGATTCAAACCGAAGCAGACGATGGCTTGTTATATCTTGATCATTTTCTATCCGGGGGCCGGAAAGCCGATTACATCATCCCCGCCGTTCCATTCCATCTGGCCTTTGAATTTATTCTCTCCCAATTAACGCCATTGGGAGCAAGAAGAAGGGAGATCCCCGACGTGGCAGGAGTGCCCAACCCCATGATAGGCAACACGGCTGACCTCTATACAAGTTTTGCCGATTTCCTCTGTCCGGAAGACTGTTCCGAACCCCTTCATTGCTCCGTGACTGGGAAACACCGGCCCAAACCCCTGTTCAGGATTTTGATGAACCTGCCCGGCCCATTTGAATCAAAAGTGATCCATAGCATTCAATTGGGGCCAGGGGTCGGCGGGTTCCGGTTTGAAAGATTGCTCCTTCTAACGAAGGAATTGGAGAAGAAAAAATATAAGAAGAAACTGATTCTTATCAGCACGGCATGCCGGTGTCACGGGGTGATCTCAGCATTATCGTTTTAGCCGGAGGAAGTATTCCGATGAGTGAATTTCAGACGGGAGGAGTTAAGAGATATGGGAGAAGAAAAAAAGGAACTCGGTCGGTCTGAGGGAGATTCGCCGAAACCGGCTAAAGAGTTTTTAATTCGGTGGATGGCGGATGCGCTCCGCCGGACCATGGTCCATTATGGCTATTGGCTCAAGGAGTTGGAATACCAGTTCGGAATGAAAGCTGCCCTCGAGATAGAAAAAGAGGTCGCAGAAACGAACTTTGCAATCCAGGCAAAGCGATTTGCAAAAATCCTCAACATCGAATTGCACGACAGCCTACCGGCGGTTCTCTACCGGGTGGAAGAAAAACAATTGGAGGAACTCCTGGACGCCCTCTGCCTCAACTGGTTGGCCAATGACGGTGTCCGGTTTCAGGCCATCGAAAAAATATTTGGGATGTTTGACGCAAAGCAATGCAACGATACCTGCTGGACCCGGTTTTCACCCTACGAAGCCTACCGCATCAAAACCTTGTTGGGCTTACCGGACCAAGGGGGGGTTGGAGGCGCTCAAAACAGCCCTCCAATTCCGTCTTTATGCACGTATCAACAAGCAGGAGATTGTGGAAGAAAAAACAGATTCTTTTATTTTCCAAATGATCGAGTACCGCGTCCAGACCGCTCACCAGCCTAAAGGATTGGAACATTACCCCTATAAGTCCAGGAGTATCATCGAATATCGCAGCTTTGCAGAAACCGTCGACCCGCGCATCCGGACCGAATGCATTGGATGCCCTCCGGATCCTCCCCAACCCGGCTGGTACTGTGCCTGGCGTTTTGCCCTCGCTTAAGCCCTCCCGGAGAATCATTCTTTGACAAATCTGAAACAATCGTCCCGGAAGCAACACTGGAATTGATCGCAATATTCGTTTGCTGTTCCGAAGCAATCGAAATTCCCTTCTGCTCTCTGAACCCTGCGGATCAATTCTTCCTTCTTTAATCCAAACGTATTTTTGATGCCAAGGGCCTTTGCCTTTGCTCGAATTTCTTGAATTTTCATCCCCACTCTCCTACATGATATTCTTTTATGATTCAAGCAGTTTTGTCAAGAAAATTTTGTAAGCCGTCTTAAAGAGATTTGACATCTTTTCTTTTGATATGCTAATCTATTTAAAAAAACAGGTGGGGCTGTAGCTCAGCTGGGAGAGCGCTTGAATGGCATTCAAGAGGTCGACGGTTCGATCCCGTTCAGCTCCACCATTGAAATCCATCCTCAATTTATCTCTCCTGCCTTGATGTCTCAAGAGAAATTCAAAAGTTTTTCAGGTGAATCTCTTTATTGGGACCAGCTTGTCCAACTCCCTGTGGAGGATGTCTGCTATCGCACCGGGGCAAGTGCCTCTCCTCTTCCTAAAGGATTTCTACTTCCTGTTTATCACCTCCGATACCTGATTCTCCCAGGAACAAGAGAGATATGGAGGATTGAAAAAAATGATCAGATTTTTCATGATGCGATTCATCCTTTTTTTACCCTGATGGTACTTGCCTATTTGATCGGGGCTAAAGCTATCCAATCCCAGGGGAGATGGGTGGGTGAAAAGGACCTTAAGGGAGGGTTCGATTTTTTTCAGGGCCCTCATCGTCTCCAGGTTGAGGAGTTAGAAAATCTTTTTGGAAAAGATCCTGAAGCTTTTCTAAAGGCAGGCAGACGACTTGGAGGAAAGGAAGTGTCTTTTGGAAACAAGGCATTTGTCCTTCAAGTCTTTCCCAGGATCCCTCTGCTCTACCTTCTCTGGAGAGGAGATGAGGAGTTTCCTCCAAGTATCAAAGTTCTGTTCGATTCGACCATCCAGTTTCATCTTCCTCTGGATATCCTCTGGGGGATGGTTGCTGAAACCAGCCGGCGACTTGTCGAAATGGCCCCTGAGGCAGGGGGGGGATCGGGTTGATATCTGCCCGAATTCGTGTTAATGAGAACTTTTAAAAACGAAGGGAGAAAACCGGAAGATGGCTGAGAAAAGGATTCTCCCAAAAAGGATCTTAGGGAAAACCGGAAGGGAAATTTCAATCATCGGGCTCGGTGGCGAGGGGATCCTCAGGACACATGATGAGGATGAGAAAGCCATTCCCCTTATTCACCGTGCGATCGATCTGGGAATTACCTATTTTGAATCGGCCCGCGCCTATGCGAGCAGTGAATCCTATTACGGGATGGCACTTCAGGAAAGGCGCAATGAGATCTTCTTGGCCAGTAAGTCACACGAACGAACAGGGGACGGAGCCCTGAAACATCTTGAGATCACCCTCAAAAACATGAAGACCGATTTTCTCGATCTCTGGATGATCCATGATGTGAGGTCGCCAAAGGATGTGGAGCAAATCTTTGGGCCAAAAGGCGCCATCAAGGCGTTTGAGGCGGCCAAACGGAATAAATTGATTCAATGGATCGGAATCTCGGGGCACAGAAATCCAACCATCCTTGCTCGGGCCCTGGATCTATATTCATTCGATGTGGTGCTGATACCCGTTAATCCAGCCGAGCCCCATTACTGGTCTTTTCTCCAAGAGGTCCTGCCAAAAGCACATGAAAAAGGAATGGGGATTTTGGGAATGAAGACCCTCTCCAGGGGGGTAAGTCCAAAGATCTTTGGAATAGAATCCATCGAACCGTTCCTACGTTTTGCCCTGAGTCAACCGATTACCACCGCTGTGATCGGATGCGATTCGATAGAACAATTAGAGATGAATGTCGGGCTTGCCCAATCTTTTCAGCCCATGGACCCGAAGGATCAGAATGTGCTGGTCAACAAGGTGAAATCTTATTCCCGTGAGATGATGTATTATAAATTATAGGTATGGAAACGTTTTGCCTGAAATTGTATTCTCAAAGACTCTTCAACAATTCCTCGGCCGTTTCCCTTAGATCACTATGACTTGCCGTCATGGCCAGGATATCGAGCTTAGCCTTAAACCCCTGCTTCTCCACTGTTGATCTTGCTTCATACAGAGGCGTCATCGCATGGATGGCTTCCAGCACCTTTTCGGGATCCGAATAATCAAGCAGAAGAGAAAGGGTGTGCCAATCCTCGGGCAGTCCATATTGGTCTAAGTAGTTCTTCACCGTTTGGTCAAACTGTTCCGTTCCATGAAGACGGTCAATGTCTCCCTGAGCCTTCTTATGTTTCTTCGTTCCCTTCTTTCCCATGAAGAGTTTATCCACCTCCTTTTTATACTTTTTCATTACCCATGCAGAACGGCGAGAACTTTCCTTTTCCTTGGGAGGCTCTTTGGGAGCATGGGGGCTACGGTCCCTCCTCCGATCAATCTCCCTCCAGGAGATCTTCTCCCTTTCATCTTCGTCATGATATGGCGACATTTGCTCCCTTCCTTGCATCCCGTTATGGACTGTTTCTCTGCACCGGAGTCCTTTTCTCAGCTCCCCGCGGAGTAATGACAAGCGTGACCACCTCACCGGATTTACCAAACCTCTCGAGCCTCACGCCATTAAAAATCAGATCAAGGCCACCCGCATTCCCAATGAGAAGTTCGATCCGGTGGATCGCCTGATACATCTGTCCTTCTCCAGATCTAAAAAGCGCTTCGGTCCGGGACTGGTCGTCAATTTGAATCTGAACCCAGGTTTCCTCCACCGCCCTGAGTTCGAGTGAGAATGGTTCGTCCTCAATCTTCTTAGAAATCTCTTGGGCCTGGGGAATGGCATTGGGGATAGGAACGTTTGGCTGCTCTGAGGTATCTAAGGAAGTTTTAATTGGCGGACCGGACAAATAGGGATGTAAAAAAAAGGACAGAAGGATACCAATGGCAAGAACGCCAACGACAATCCCAATCTGCATCCGATCCCAGGTCAAATTTTTTGAAGGTTTTCGACTGGGTTCCTTTTGTACTGTTGTTTCTGGTGGCCTTTCGTATTTCGTTTCCGGCGAGACGCCCGATTCTCCTTTTAACGAATGCTCATAGCGGAGGAGAATGTCTTGGGGAGGGAGACCAAGCGATTTGGCATAAGCGGAAAGAAATCCTTTCACATAAACAGGAGAAGGAAGAAGTTCCGGCCGATCCTCCTCAATGGCTCTGAGGAAAGGCTCCCTGATTTTAGTCGTTCTGGCCAGATCTTTTAGGGAGATCTTTCTGATCTCCCGCTCTCTTTTGAGAAACTCTCCTAAGGTCTCTTTCTCCTTCACTGGTAGATCATCTCCCTGGGCATAAATACCCCAGTTCATCGAGTGCACGGGGGTCCCGGGTCCAATCCTTTTCCACCTTGACCCACAATTCTAAGAAGACCCTCCTCTGTAGAAAGGCCTCCATATCTTTCCGCGCCGCCTCTCCAATCTTTTTTAATCTCTGTCCTCCTTTACCAATGAGGATCTTTTTTTGAGAATCCTTCTCGACATGGATCGTCCCCTGGATGACCACCAGATTCCTCTCGGGATTTTCTTTAAATGAATCAATGGTCACAGCGGATGAATGCGGAACCTCCTGATAGGTCTGCTCCATCACTTTCTCACGGATCATCTCTGCAACAATGGACCGCTCTGTCTGGTCCGTAAAAAACTCATCTGGATAGTAAGGCGGAGATTCCGGGAGGAACCGTTGAATCTCTTCAAGAAGGATATCCACTCCCTCTCCCGTGGTTGCCGAAATGGGGATGATCTTCTCGAAGGGATGGAGCCACTGATATTGGTCCATCAAAGGAAGAAGCTTTTCTTTTCGGACCAGATCAATCTTATTGATCACAAGAAAAGGAACCCCTCTGTTCTGCTTCAGAGTCGTAATCATCTTCCGATCTTCATCCAAAGAAGGGGATAAAGCTTCGACAAGAAACAGGACAATATCAGCCTCCCAACTTGAGGTGATAGCCGTCTTAACCATCCGCCGGTTCAGTTCAGATCTACCTTCATGAAGGCCTGGGGTATCGAGAAAAATGAGCTGGGCTCCTTCGACATTTTTGATGCCGAGGATTCGATGCCGCGTGGTCTGTGGTCTTGGGGTGACAATAGCAATCTTTTCTCCGATGATCCGGTTGAATAGAGTGGACTTCCCGACATTGGGTCTTCCTATGATGGATATAAAGCCGGAACGAAAAGGGGCCATCTTTACCCCGTTAGAAAGCCCCCATCACTGCTGCGAGGATGAGGGTTATTTTTTAAGCGAACCCATGAGAGATTGATCTCGAAGCAGGGTGTCCATGGGCTGAATGACCCCTACCAAACTTCCCGCCAAAAGGGCGAAGCCCTTTCAATTGGGGTTATCGAATCGTGGAATCCACTGCTCACCCAAGCAGGGCCTTAGACTGTTGAATTCAATTTCAATCTCAAATTTTACCCAAGACCCTCAAGTTATGATGAAGCAGGTAAGACCAGATCGAATACTTCCTGGATGTGTTCCACCAGGATGAAGTTCAACTCTTTTTGAATATAGTCTGGGATATCCTCAAGATGCTTCTCATTCTTTTTGGGAAGGATGATGGTTTTGACCCCTGCCCTCCGTCCCGCCAAGATCTTCTCTTTAATCCCTCCAACCGGCAGTACCCTTCCGCTCAGGGTCAATTCACCGGTCATGGCCACATCCCGGGGAATAGCCTTTTCCCTTAAAAGAGAAAGCACGGCAGTGGCAATGGCAATCCCTGCTGAGGGTCCATCTTTGGGAGTAGCTCCTGCTGGAATATGGATATGGATGTCCCATTCCTGATAGAACGATTCCGGAACCTTGAGCGAGTTTATATTGGCTCGAATATAGGAGAGGGCAGCCTGGGCCGATTCTTTCATCACCTCTCCAAGAGAACCGGTAAGGAGCAGCCCCTTATCCCCTTTCATTTTGGAAGTTTCAATGAAGAGGATATCCCCCCCGTTCTCCGTCCATGCAAGTCCGGTGGCCACACCGATTCGATCATGCTCCTGTGCCACTTCGCGAAAGAACTTCCTTGGACCCAATAACCTCTCAACCACCGACTCGTTGACAGCCTCCTCAGGCGTGTTGCCCAGGGCGACTTCCTTGGCGATCTTACGGCAAACCGTTGCAATCTCCCTTTCCAGGTTTCGCACACCCGCTTCCCTGGTGTACTCACGAATTATCTTGTAGACCGCTTCTTGAGAAAAGGAGAGGGGGTAATCTCTGAGCCCATTTTCTTCTTTTTGATGGGGAATCAAAAACTGGAACGCGATCTTCTCTTTCTCCTCCTCCGTATACCCTGGGAGGTGGATGATCTCCATACGGTCCAGCAGCGCTGGAGGGATCGGAGCCAGGGTATTAGCCGTCGTGATGAAAAGAACATGGGAAAGGTCAAACGGGACGTCTAAATAATGATCGGTAAAGGAAAAGTTTTGCTCCGGATCCAGTGCTTCCAGAAGGGCAGCCGCAGGATCTCCTCGGACATCCTGGCCGATCTTATCCACCTCATCAAGCATAAAGACCGGATTGGAGGTCCCCGCCCTCTTCATCTCCTGAATGATCCTTCCTGGAAGGGCCCCGACATAGGTCCTTCGGTGTCCTCGAATCTCTGCTTCATCCCTTACGCCTCCGAGAGAGATACGAATGAATTTTCTCTCCAGGGCACGGGCAATGGAACGGCCCAAAGAGGTCTTTCCAACGCCGGGCGGACCAACAAAACAGAGGATCGGCCCTTTCATGGAATCCTTCAATTTCTTAACCGCCAAGAATTCGAGAATCCGGTCTTTTACCTTTTCAAGATCATAATGATCCTCGTTGAAGATGGCCTTTGCCCTTTCAAGGTCCAGGTTATCCGTCGTCCTCTTATTCCACGGAATATGGATAAGATAATCCAGATAGGTTCGGGAAACCGTATATTCGGCAGAGATCGGATTCATCCGCTCGAGACGTTGAATCTCTTTATAGGCCATCTCCTCCACCTTCTGCGGCATGCCTGCGGCCTGGACTTTTTCGCGAAGCTCGTGAATCTCTGTAAGATAGGGGTCTTCATCATGGGCTTCCCTCTGTCCCCTCAGCGGAGGACGAGCCGTCCTTTCCCTGGAAGACTTTCCCATCTCCTTTTGGGGCGAAAAGAAGAGATGGGGGCTCAGAGGAAGGGTAGGAAACTCCCGACGGAATAGGTTGAAAGCCTTCTTTAATCTTTCAAGAGGATCAATCGTTTCAAAGATTTCCTGCTGTTCCCTTAACTCCGGGCGGAGGGTGACGGTGATGAGATCAGCCAATTGCCCTGGAAGTTCAATCTGGTCCAGAGTCCTGAACATCTCATCGGATAAGGGCTTGCCTCCGGAAAGAGAAATTTTGAAGAGCGCTCCGATGCTCTGGACAAGGGTCTCTGAGAGAGAATCTTTCTCCTGAGGTTCAACCACCTCTCTGACATCTGCCCTCAGATGGGATGACTCCTCCAGAATGTTCTGAACCAAGACCCGGGAAAGACCTTCTAAAAAGACCTTCATCCCACGATTGGGCAACTTGATCAGCTGTAGAATCCTGCAGACCGTTCCAATGGGAAGAAAGTCCCGAGGTTGGGGATCCCGTCGGTGTCCCCCTGCTCGCTGATAGGCGCATCCGATCAGGTTACTCTCCATCACCGCCTTATTCAGTAAAAGAGATGCCTCTTCGGATTGAATAAATAGTGGAATCACCACATTGGGAAAGATGACCGTATCTTTCAAGGGAACGAAGGGAAGCCGTTGAGGCAACGAATAACTTTCTGTCTTAGGAAAATATTTCAACAATCTGTCCTCGCAGAGATGAATGGATAGAAGAATATTATACGAAAAAGTGGGGGGTTGTCAACGAAGGCCTAAGAGTTCTTGTATCGCAAGATGGGCTTCGGGTGCACACCAGTCCCTCTGGCCAACAATGATCCCCTGCAACATGCTCTCCCCGTTAATTAAAAAAGCGGTTGGAACCATCCGGACTCCATAGGTTCGTGCGACCATCTCTTTTCGGTCTAAAAGAACAGGCAAGGTGATCTGTTCTTTTTTAATGATGCTCTTTATCCTATTCTCTCTCTCTCCATCAATGGCAATGGTCAGAATCTCCATCCGACCCTTGTTCTTTATAAAATATTTTTCGAGAAGCACGAGATCTTCTTTGCAGGCTGAACACCAGGAGGCCCAGAAAAAGAGCAAAAGGGGTATTCCATGATATCCCTTCAGGGTAACCTCGCTCCCCGTTAGGTCTTTAAGGGTGAAGGCAGGAGCATCTTTCTTAACCTGAATTTTCTGAACGCCAAAACTATCGCAGGCGGAAGTCTTCTGAGGCGAGGACGAAGGATCCTTCGCCTGAAGAGGTTGAATAATAGAAACCACCACTCCAAAGATTATCAAAAAAATGAGACAGACCCATCGCATAAGGCACCTAAAGCGGCTTTAATAAAACGTTAAGATATAAATGAATTTCCGTCAATATGGGTCATTAAAAAAGAACAAATGGCACGGAGGAAGCCTAAACCACCCATAGGGTCTATTCGTGATCATTCGTCTAATCGGTCTCTTTTTTATAAGAGGAATTTCCTTGAAAACAGAAGGAAGAAGTGGTAAGGTGTGAACCATACGGGTTTTCGCTCAAGCTGAACCCAATAAATGCCTACACCAGGAAGGAGGGGATTATGGCGGGAGTGAACAAAGTGATTCTGATCGGGAATTTGGGGGCAGATCCAGAAGTGAAATTTCTCAGTAGCGGTACACAGGTGGCAAACTTCCGAATTGCGACGACGGAAAACCGGGTGAACCGAACCGGTGAAAAAGTCTCTCTGACGGAATGGCATCGGGTTGTTGCCTTTGGCAGGCTGGCAGAAATTTGTTCACAGTATCTCACCAAGGGAAAACAAGTATATATTGAAGGTCGGATTCGAACTCGCTCATGGGAAGATAAAGACGGAAACCGCAGGTTTACCACAGAGATCATCGCTAACCAGATGCTCATGTTGGGTGCGGCCGGAGCAACCGTTGAAGGGGTAATACCAGACAAGGATCTGGATTTCGACCATGAAGGAGGCCATGGCCCTGACGAGGAGATCCCCTTCTGAATCGTTCGGAGTGATGAGTTCGTAGTTCGGAACTTCTAAAAAAGATACCTCCTCATACTCACATTGAGAAGAAGGCCAATGCCAATCAACGTTGAAAGCAGGAAAGACCCTCCGTAACTGAGCAGAGGAAGAGGGATGCCCACGACCGGCATCAACCCTAAGACCATCGCCATATTGATGAAACTATGCCAGAAGAGCATTGCCACTACCCCGAAGGACAGGATGGCTCCAAACCGGTCCTTTGCCTCAACGGCAATTCGAAGACCCCACCATATCAATAACAGATAGAGTCCCATCACGATGAAACATCCGAACAAACCCCATTCCTCTCCCAGGGCAGAGAAGATGAAATCCGTATGTTGCTCAGGAAGAAATCCAAGTTTGGATTGAGTCCCTTTCATAAATCCTTTCCCAAAGAGGCCCCCTGAACCTATGGCAATCTTCGATTGGATTAGGTGATAGCCCGCCCCCAGAGGATCAAGATCTGGATTGAGAAAGGTGATGATCCGGCGCTTCTGATAATCCTTAAGAAACATCCAGACCAGTGGAAGGATCGAGGCGCCGATGATCCCGAGTGTCATGAGTGTTGACCAACGAACCTTTACAAAGATCAGGACAGAAAGGAAGACCAGCAGGAGAATGATGGCCGTCCCCAGGTCGGGCTGTTTCAGGATAAGGAGCATCGGTAAAAAAAGGAGGGGAAAAGGAAGCAGGAGGTCCCGAAAAGAATAGCCCTCTCGGGGGGGTGATTTTTGGAAAAATTTTGCCAGAGCCAGGATGAGTGAAATCTTAACAAACTCTGAGGGCTGGAACGTGAAAGGACCAAATCGGACCCATCGCTGAGCCCCTGAAGTGATGATTCCATATCCCAGAACAAGGATCAAAAGGGCAACAGCGGTGGCATAGATAAAATAGGCAAAATCCGTATAGTATCGGTACTCAATGAAAGCAACGGTGATCATGACTCCAAGACCAATAGCCAACCAGAGCATCTGTTTGAGGTAGAGGGGGGGGCCTACAAATTCTTCATTCGCCGTTACGCTATAAAGGTTAAGAATCCCGATGAAGGCAAGAAGGAGTACAATCCCCACCAACATCCAGTCAAAATGGATCAGGAGCCGACGATCAATCATAGACCGAATCTCCTAAGATTTCCTCGACCTTTACCGGAGGAGAGACTTTCAGATTGAAATATTTTTCCATCACCTTTTTCGCAATAGGGGCCGCAGCTGCACCACCATATCCTCCGTGTTCGACCAGCACAGCAATTGCAATCTGAGGGTCTTCAAAAGGAGCGTAGGCTGCAAACCAGGCATGATCCCGAAATTTCAGAGGCATCCGGTTCATATCCCCTTTCTTGAAGTCAGCGGCCATCCGAATCACCTGAGCCGTGCCCGTTTTCCCTGCCACCTTCACCTCCTTTAAGGCGGCTGCCCCACCGGTTCCACGCGGTTCATTGACTGCTGCCATCAGCGCTTCCTGAACCAAACAGAGCGTCTCTTTAGAGATCTCTGCCCTCCCTGTTTCAACTGGAGGATATTCTTTCAACTTCTTTCCATAGACATCCTCCACACGCTCCACCACTTGGGGGAGCATGATTCTGCCCCCATTGGCGACAGCAGCGATGAGCGTGAGGATCTGAAGGGGAGTCGTGTTCAGATATCCCTGCCCTACAGCGAATGAGAGAGTCTCTCCAGTATACCATGAGACACCGAACCGTTTTTTCTTCCAGGAGGTAGATGGGACAATGCCAGACTTCTCATGAGGAAGAGAGATACCCGTCTTTTTTCCCAGACCGAGTTCGCTGGCATAATGGGCAATGGCATCCACCCCAACCTTCAAACCCACCTGATAGAAATAAGTGTCACAAGATTCAGCCAATGCCCGGTGCAGGTTGATGGTTCCATGTCCTCCTTCTTTCCAGCATCTGAAGTCCCTGTCCCCATAAGGGAAAACCCCCGTGCAGGTGATCTGGGTTTGGGGGGTGATGGCCCTGGTTTCAAGGCCTGCAATCGCTGTTACAATCTTAAATACAGAGCCCGGAGGATACTGTCCCTGAATTCCTTTGTTCTGCAGCGGATGGAAGGGATGTTCAATCAATGCCCGCCATTCCTGGGGCGTAATATTTCTGGCAAAGACCGAAGGGTCGAAGGAGGGCTTGCTCACCATGGCCAGGATGCGTCCTGTCTTAATCTCCATGGCCAGAAGGGCCCCATGCTTCTCCTGATACGCCTCCTCAGCCACCTGCTGAAGATCGTAGTCAATCGTCAGAAAGACATTATTCCCTGGAAATGATTCGACACTCCGGAGAGGTTTGATCTCTCTCCCAAGGGCATCCACCTCGATCTGACGCCCTCCATCCACTCCTCTCAATTGAGCCTCCCACTCGTATTCCACCCCGTACTTTCCAATCGTGGAGCCCATCCGATAGGCCTTCTCCTTCGCCTGTTTCAGGTCCCCCTCATCCACCTCTCCAATATACCCGATGAGATGGGAGGCAAGCGACCCGTACTGATAGGCCCGTGTCGGTTTGACATCCACCAGGATTCCTGGAAGATGGATCCGGTTCGATTCAAGGAGGACAAGCCGGTCCCAGTCCAGATCCGATTTCAACTTCATAGGTCTGAAGGCGGGCCTCCGCTTAAGGCCTTTCACCCTCTCCCCGATCTCTTCCTGAGGGAGATTGAGGAGTTCGGCGACCTTCTCGAGGGTCTCTGGATGGATCCGGATATCTTCCGGAACAACAAAGACTTCAAAGGAGGGGCGGTTATGAGCCAAGATCCGTCCTTTGCGATCCAGCAGCATTCCACGATCAGCAGTCACTTCACGAATCCGGATTCGATTATTTTCAGATAATTGCCGTAGGTCACTGCCCCGGATCACCTGAAGATACCAGAGATAGATAAAGAGGAGAAGAAAAGCCCCCCCGACGAAAAGAAGGAGATATCGGTACCTCTCTTTGAAATCTTCCATCTTCTGGGTGTTGAGTTCCATCATCTCTTATCCCTTATCTCCGAGCACCATTCTGGGTTGAGCCGATAACAGGGAATAACCCTTTTTGAATATGGAAAAGAGCACCGGAGCGAAGAAGGCCGTGCTGAACGATTGGGGGAACAAACCGGTTAAGAAAAAAGGGGACAGTGAACGGGAAAGTTCGGGATAAAAGGCTTTGACAAGGACCACCACGAGGATCGCTTCTGTCAGTGTGAAGAGAAAGACAAAAAGGGCTCTTGAGAAATAGCTCTCTAAGTAGATGCGATCTTTTAAGAGCTGGGCGCTGTTAAAGAGAAAGAGTCTTGAAAAGGCGTAGAGGCCAAAGCTATTTCCAGAGAAAAGATCCGTGAGATAGCCCAAAAAAAAGACCAACATTCCTCCGCTGAGAGGTGGAGATGAAATCCCAAGAAAGAGGGTGAGGATCAGGACAAGATCCGGCTTCATCCTGTGAATGGGGAATATGGAAAACAGGGTGGTTTGAAGGGTTAAAAATAGGATCCCCGAAATCATGGGGATAAGGATTCGTCTCATCCGTTATCTATCGCCCCCTTGCTTCTTCTCGGGTTACTTCCAAACGCCTACCCTCCGACTTCAAACTCACTTCCCTTTTCTCCCCTTCCTCACCTTCTCTTCAATCGGTTTGGAGGAAAGTTCCCTGGTGATCTCCTTGATGACGAGGACTTCTTCCAGCCTTGTGAAATCGACGCTGGGCACCAACTCCGCATATTGGAATATGCCATGACCCTTTTTGTCCACTCTGCGGATCTCTCCGATCATCAATCCCTTTGGAAAATGTCCGCTCAGCCCGGAGGTCACTACCCGATCGCCAACGACTACATCTTCTGACCTTAAAAGATACTTCATCTGACATCGGTTCTCCCCCCCTCCTTCAACAATCGCCTTAGCCCGTGTTCTCTGGACAATCGAGTCAATGGCGCTGTTGTAATCAGTGGCCAGAAGAACAACCGAATGGGAAGGAGCTGTTTTAAGAATCTGGCCGACCACCCCTTCCGGAGAAATGACGGCCATGCCCTTTTGGACCCCGTCTTTCTCGCCTTTATTGATGGTCAGGCTCTTGAACCACGAGGAGGGATCCCGACCCACCACTTCTGCAGCAATGACCACCGATGAGAGGGTTTCTCGAAACTCAAGCAGTTTTCTAAGACGTTCATGAGCTAAAACCTTCTCCTTCATCTGGTCATTTTCGTTCTGGAGGACGGCGATCTTTTTTTTGAGTTCCTCATTCTCTTGCCGAAGATGAACCAGAAAGAGATATCCCTGAAAGACCCCTTTTACCTTCTTCACCACATAGGACGCTCCCTTCTGAAAAGGCGAACAGATCTCCATGAAGAATCCATCAAAAAAGGCGACTTCTTTTCGATCTTTAACCCTCCATGACATCAGGATCAGGGCCAATAATAGAAGGAGGAGGAGAATGGCGGGTAGACGGTATCTTCTATGGAGGAAATTTCTGATCCTCATCAAAATTTAGTCAAAGCGCCCAACATAACCATTGGATGCTCATTGGATGGTATAGCGACAACAGGAATGATCACTGAGATCTTCCTAAAAACCTCAATATTGAAACGTGACGCTTCGGAGTAGATTTTCGTTATCAAGGACCTTGCCCGCCCCTAACACAATGGCCGACAGCGGGTCGTCCGGAATGGTGATCGGCAGTCCCGTCACCTCTCGGAGCAGGACATCGAGATTCTTTAGAAGCGCCCCACCGCCCACCAGGACAATTCCTTTGTCTGCAATATCCGCCGCTAATTCCGGGGGCGTTTCTTCAAGGGTGATCCTCACCGTATCAATAATCATATTGATGGACTCCGCCAGGGCCTCTCGGACCTCTTCACTGTTGATCTCAAGCGTCTTGGGAATGCCGGTGACAAGATCCCTTCCTTTTACCTCCATGGTCTCTGGATTCTCTTCAGGATAAGCCGTCCCGATGCTCATTTTGATCAGTTCTGCGGTTCGCTCCCCGATGAGGAGGTTATACTTTCTCTTCACATACTGGACAATGGCCTCATCCATTTTGTCTCCTGCCACACGGATGGACTGGCTGGTCACAATGCCGGATAGAGAGATCACCGCCACCTCCGTTGTCCCCCCTCCAATGTCAACGACCATATTGCCCGAAGCCTCGGTGATGGGAAGCCCCGCACCAATGGCTCCAGCCATCGGCTCTTCAATCAGATAAATCTCCCTTGCGCCTGCAGATTGTGCGGATTCACGAACCGCCCTCTTCTCCACAGGGGTGATCCCGGAGGGCACGGAGATGACGACCCGGGGGCGAAGCAGGGCTTTACGGTGATGAACCTTCGCAATAAAATATTTTAGCATCTCCCCGGTGATCTCAAAATCGGCGATCACCCCATCCTTCATGGGGCGGATGGCAAAGATGGTTCCAGGGGTCCGGCCCAACATCTCCTTTGCCTCCCGACCAACAGCCAGGACGCGTTTATCCCCTCTCGAATCCCTCTGGATGGCCACTACTGAGGGTTCGGAAGAAACAATTCCTTTTCCTTTTACATAGACCACAGTATTGGCCGTCCCCAGATCAATTGCCAGATCCGTCGAGAAGAGCCCTAATAAAGTATTAAATACCATCCTTTACTCCTATAAAATTAATCAACACGGGTCAATCTTAACAAATCCCTCATTGTGATTCAAGAAAAATTCTCCTTGGCCTTCCCCCTTGTCTTTTTTGGGGGGATTGATTAATATTCCCTCGTTGAAAGGAGAACCATCATGTTGACGATCCTACGGAAACATGCCACGTCCTGGATGCTCAAAGGGCTGCTCCTGCTGGTGGCCGTAACGTTCATCTCCTGGGGAGGCTACTCTTTCTTCAGAGAAAAAAAACATGACTATGCGGCCAGAGTCAACGGCGCCTCCATCCATATCAAAGATTATCAGGAGACCCTGCAGGAGGTCATAAAACGTTATCGCGAGGCCATGGGACCCGCTTTAACAGATAAGATGATCGAAGACCTCCGCCTCAGGGAAAATGTCCTCGAAGAGCTTATCTCCCGTACCCTGATTCTTCAGGAGGGAGAAAGATTGGGCCTCCAACCCTCTGATGAGGAGTTGAGAATCGCCATCGAATCCATCCCCTCTTTTCAGATCAGCGGTCAATTTGACTCGCGTCTTTATGAACGATTTCTTCGCCTCAATCGTCTGACCGCAGAGGAGTTTGAGCGGATGCAACGGGAAAACCTTATGTACAACAAAGTCGTCACCCTCATCCGGCTTAACGGAGGAAAAGTCTCCGAGCAAGAGATTCTCGAGACCTACCTCTTCGAGAACGAGAAGGTTAACCTTCTTTTCATAAAAATTGCTCCAGAGACCTTCAGGGGACAGGTCAGCGTCAATGAGATTGAGATTAAGGACTATTATCAGAAACAGCAGGAGGAATTCAGGATTCCCACCTACCTCCAGATCCAGTACCTTGTCTTCCGTCCCTCGGACATTGAGCCAAAGATCCAGATCTCTCCTGATGAAATCAAACGCTATTACGATCAGCGAAAAGATGGTTTCAAAATTCCGCCAAAAGTGAGGGCTCGGGAAATCCTGATTAAAGTTGATCCCCAGGACTCTCCTGAAAAAATAGGAGAGAAAAAAAAGAAGGCAGAGGAAATCCTCGCAAAGGCAAAAAAGACGACCGATTTCGCAGCGCTTGCCAAACAAGTTTCTGAAGCAGCCACCGCCCCAAAAGGGGGAGACCTGGGATGGATTCAGCATGGACAAATTGATCAATTCTTGGAAAAACCCCTCTTCTCCCTGAAGGCTGGCAACCTCAGCGAGGTTCTCAGAGGACAGCAAGGATTCTATATCTTCAAGGCAGAGGAAGTAATTGAGGAAAGGCAGAAACCCCTCGAAGAGGTGAAGGATCAGATTCATCAGATCCTGAAAAAAGAGAAGGCTAAAGCAGAAGCTTCTCGCAGGGCCGACGATGCCTTCTATGCTCTCTTTCGAAGCAGGGAGATCGAGAAGTATGCACGGGACAAAGAGATCCCGATAAAGACCACGGGCTTCTTTAAAGAAGGGGATGAAATTCCAGAAATTGGAAGAGATCCTTCTTTCCAATCCTCTGCCTTCTCTTTAAAAACTGGTGAAATCTCCTCAGTCGTTGCGATTCCCCCCAATTTCTACATCCTGAAACTGGTAGATAAAAAAGAATCCCGCATCCCCCCCCTCGAGGAGGTCAAGGAGGAGGTGATCCGAAAGGTTTCTGGAAAGAAGATGGAAGAAAAGGCCCGTCAGACCGCTGAAGAGATTCTGAATCAATTGAAAGCAGGGGGGGAGATGAGAAAGACTGTCGAAGGAAAAAACTACTCCATAGAGGAGACAGGCCTGTTTGTCCGGGCTGGGGGGGTCATTCCAAAAATCGGACCTGTCGGGGAATGGATGGCTTCTCTGGCTTCCCTGACCGAGAAAAAACCTCTTCCAAAAGAACCCCTAAAGACCAAGGAGGGATATTTCATCGTAAGATTATTGGCGTCAGAACCTGCCAACCAGAAGAATTTTGAATCAATCAAAAAGAACCTTGAAAAAAGATTGATCTATCAGAAGCAAGAAGAATTCTTTAGAAACTGGCTTCAGCATCTTCGGACAAAAGCCAAAGTCGAAATCAACAAAGATGTCCTTTCATAGGAATGAAAGGCTGACCCAGAGTCTACCTGAAAATGCGATCGTTATTTTTAGGTATAAATTGCTTTGATTAAACGATAGGTTTCTTATCCAGAATCCCATTCCTTTAAGATCAACTGAGCACATTTGCGTCGCTTATTGATAACTAAACGGTCACGATCATTACCTGAGCAAAACGTCGGAGGTTAAATTGAAAAATTCAGATCAAATTCGGATTCTGGTAACCGGGGGAGCGGGTTTTTTGGGCTCCCATCTCTGCGAACACCTTCTAAGGGAAGGTTACGATGTTCTCTGTGTGGACAATTTTTACACTGGAACCAAAGGAAACATCGTCCATCTTCTCGACAATCCCTACTTTGAACTCCTCCGGCATGACATCACCTTCCCGCTTTACGTGGAGGTGGACCAGATCTACAATCTCGCTTGCCCAGCCTCACCCATCCACTATCAAAACGATCCTGTCCAGACCACAAAGGTCAATGTCCACGGTTCCATTAACATGCTGGGATTGGCCAAGCGTCTCAAGGCAAAGATCCTTCAGGCCTCTACTTCAGAAGTTTATGGCGATCCCTCCATCCATCCCCAGCCCGAGACTTACTGGGGGAATGTCAACTGCATTGGACCCCGTTCTTGCTATGATGAAGGGAAACGGTGTGCCGAAACGCTCTTTTTCGACTATCATCGTCAGCATCGAATCAAAATCAAGGTGGCACGTATCTTCAACACATACGGCCCCCGCATGCACCCCAATGATGGTCGCGTCATCTCCAACTTCATTTTACAGGCCTTGAGGAACCAACCCATCACCATCTATGGCGACGGGACTCAGACCCGTTCTTTCTGTTATGTGGACGATATGATCTCTGGGCTGATCCGCCTGATGAACACGACCGATGATTTTACTGGACCGATCAACCTTGGAAACCCGATCGAGATTTCTATCCTTGAATTGGCCACAAAAATCCTTCAGATCATCGGTTCGAAATCGAAGCTCGTTTTTCAACCTCTGCCCGCCGATGACCCCAGACAGCGTCAGCCCTTGATTGATCTGGCCAAAGAAAAACTCGGCTGGATTCCCAAAGTGCCCTTAGAAGAAGGCCTGAAAAAAACCATCGCCTACTTTGAGAAACTGTTAAAGGCAGGACCATAACAAAAGGGGCTCACACTATGTTTTCTCATCACCCATTCCTAAATTGAGCCATCCTTTCTGAAAACCTCTTTACCCCATTAGGGTCGCGCTCCAATAAAATTAGAAAAAACTGCTCAAGTCAGGTTGAATTGTTTCAGCGTTGACTAAACCAGACGAAAGAAATCTTAGGGGACAGAGGTCGGACACTTTAAAACAGGATCAATGTTTTTTGCGGGGAGTGGGAAAAGAGAGCTGTTTTCCGGATTCATGATAAGGAATACCAAAATGTTCATAGGCCAATTCCGTCGCCTTTCTTCCGTTCTGCATTCTCGCCACAAAGCCAATCTTTAGAAGAAAGGGCTCCACCATATCCACCAGCGTATCGGCCTCTTCCTGCAGAGTGGCTGCAATGGCCTCAAGCCCTACCGGTCCTCCTTTATAATAGCGGATGATCGTCTCAAGAAACCTACGATCCAGGCTGGTCAGTCCCATCTCATCTACCCCTTCAAGACGGAGGGCTTCATCGGTTATCTCTTTTGTGATCTTCCCTTGACCCCGGATCTCCGCATAATCCCTTACCCTTTTGAGGAGCCGGTTCGAGATCCTCGGTGTCCCCCTGGACCGCTTCGCAATCTCTTCGGTTCCCTCTCGATCAATGGGCACACCTAAGAGAGCCGCCGAGCGTTTCACCACCCGGCTCAACTCCTCGGGGGTGTAGAAATCAAGGTTTCTCAATATTCCGAACCGTTCCCTGAGCGGGGCGGAAAGGAGTCCAGCCCGCGTCGTCGCCCCCACGAGCGTGAACCGTTCAAGCCGATACCGGTGGCTTCTCGCATGGGCTCCCTTGTCAAAGATAAAGTCAATGCAGAAATCTTCCATCGCGGGATAGAGAAATTCCTCCACCACCTTGGGAAGTCGGTGAATCTCGTCAATGAAAAGGACATCGCCTTTTTCAAGATGGGTCAGGATGCTGATGAGATCTCCCCCTTTTTCGATGGCAGGCCCCGAAGAGGTAATGATCCGGCCCCCCATCTCCGTAGCAATGATATGGGCAAGGGTCGTCTTGCCCAGTCCGGGCGGGGAATGAAAGAGGATGTGGTCAAGCGGCTCCCCCCGTTTCTTGGCTGCCTCGATCGCAATCTCGAGCGTTTCAACCACCTGCCCTTGGCCGATATACTCCGAAAGCCTTCGCGGCCTTAGATCGAGAAAGTCCTCACCCTCAGGAGGGATTTCCCCAGGCCTTGGCTTCGTATCTGCCTCTTTCTTTTCTTCAGACTTCTTCATCCCTCATCTCCAACATTTTCAATCTGCAATCTCAAATTCGAGATCTGACGTTTTATCAACTACCCCCTTTCTGTCCCCGATATACTTCTTCAAAGAGCTCCTCTGGGGTGGAGATGTTCGGATTTCTCAACATGGCTTCATGGACCAGTCTCTGGGCTTCACTCATTTTATGCCCGAGATCCCTCACCAGAACTTCTTCAACCTGTTTCTTAATATCTAAGACTTCTGTTTCAACAGGAATCTGATCCTCCCTCATCAGGGCAAACTTACCTACCTTCCCCTGAAGGGTCGCGATCATCTTGTCCGCGGTCCTCTTTCCAATCCCTTTGAGGCTCTCAAGAGCCTTTGAATCCCTCTCTTCAATGGCCCTGGCGATCTTCGGAATAGGCTGAACAAGAGCCTTAACAGCCGTCAGCGGACCGATATCCTCCACCGTGATGAACTTCTCAAAAAACTCTTTTTCCGGTTCATGGTTGAAGCCGATGAGCACAGGTTTGGGTTGTCTTTCGGTCTGCTGATAATGGATGAAGAGCTTAACGATCTCTCCATCCTCTCCTGCTCTTTTCGCATTAAAAGTCTTCCGTACGATGGCAGGCAGAAGAATTTCGTAACCCACCCCATTGGCTAAAACCACTACCCGATCTTCTTCCTTTTTGAGTAATTTCCCTTCGATGTAACGAATCATTCTTTACTCCAAAAATCCGAAATCCGAATATCGAAACTCGAAACAAATCCAAATTTTCTAAATCAAAATTTCTTAAACTCTTTTGTTTGGAACATTTAAAGTTGGGGCATTTGAGATTGTTTCGAATTTTGGATTTCGTGCTTCGAATTTCGTATTTCCCTGCCTCTCATAAAGAAGCAGGGGTTACCATCTAAATTTACTCGTTCGAGAAAGTCCGGTCAGGGCTAACGCCAGGGCATCGCCCGCATGGCTTGAGCCGAGAGAACCTCCAATGTTGAGATATTGCCGTATAGCTCTCTCCATCTGTTTCTTGTCGGCCCGGCCGCTTCCGGTCAATGCACTCTTTACCTCTGTGGGCCTGATTTCTACCAAGGGGATATCTTCCTCTTGAGCAGCCAGCAAGACCACTCCCCTCACCTCTCCTAACCGAATGGCTGCCTTTGGAAATGGCTTGAGCACGAAGACCTCTTCCATGGCGAGAAGACCGGGTTTCCACTTTGAAAGCAGCCCTTTGATTTCGTCGTAGATCATCTTCAGCCGAAGGGCAATGGGGTGATCCGATTCCGTTCGTATCATTCCCCAATCACAGGCTCTCCCTCCACGGGAAAGAGTCTCGACGACTCCGAACCCTGTCATCGCCAGGCCCGGATCAATTCCAATCGCTTTCACAGTCGGGCATCCTCAGGATGTAAAAAAAGCCACCCATCTTGATGGCCAGGATATGGTGGCTTTTTTGAACAGAGGGAAGAATGGTTCTTAAGCACTGAGTCGTTCCATCTCTTCGTCGGTGATATCGAAATTGGCATAGACCTTCTGAACATCATCACAATCTTCAAGCCCCTCCATGAGCTTCAGCATCTGCTCAGCTTCTTTGCCGGTTAAATGAACCGTAGACTGAGGTACCATAGTCACCTCAGAGGTCGTAAATTTAAACCCCGCGTCTTCGAGGGCCTTTTTTACCTCATCGAAGAGCGCCGGCGGAACAGTCACTTCAAACTCTTTCCCCACATCCTTAACATCCAGAGCGCCCGCATCCAGAGCGACTTCGATCAGACGGTCTTCATCAATACCGTTCTTGTCAATGAGGATTAGTCCCTTCTTTTCAAACATCCAGCCAACACAGCCAGTTTCGCCGAGGTTGCCATTATGTTTGGAGAAGATGTGCCTGACTTCAGCCACTGTCCGGTTTTTATTATCGGTGAGGACTTCTAAAATGATGGCCACCCCCCCTGGGCCATACCCTTCATAGGTCAAGTCCTCATAGCTGACCCCTTCCAATTCTCCAGTTCCTTTTTTGATGGCTCTTTCGATATTGTCCTTTGGCATGTTTTCAGCCTTTGCGGCGAGGACAGCCGTTCGTAGCCTCGGATTGGCGTTGATATCCCCACCCCCCGTTCGTGCGGCTACCATGATCTCCCTGATAATCTTGGTGAAGAGCTTTCCCCGCTTGGCGTCGGCTGCACCCTTCTTCCGTTTAATCGTACTCCACTTTGAATGTCCTGACATCTCGCTACGCCCTGCTTTCTATGTTCTGCCTACTATTTCCTTAAATCATGGTGGGCGCTAGAGGATTTGAACCTCTGACTTCCTGCGTGTGAAGCAGGCGTTCTCCCCCTGAACTAAGCGCCCAGTGGTTGAATTATTATAGAAGCGACCTCAAAAGTCAACCCCTCCAAGTTTGAAAATAGGTTTCGTTTAACGGTTAGGACGCCCGTATCGTTGATAAAAAGTTACAGTTGTCACCTTTTAATCCTTTGTCACGTAGCCGTTGCCGGCAATCGAAACGGGCCTCTTCACCGTTCCCTAACCACCTCGAATATTTTCATGTTTCGTGCTTTCCTGCGATCAGTAGGATCGGCGAAATCATTATGGCAGATTATCCCAGATACCTTTCCAGCATCATCCATTGAAGGGTATCAATGGGTCGCTTAGCCCCTTTTTCCTTCTGTAACGCCCGAATCCCACAGAGGATGCAGACGATCAGGGCATCAGATTTTCCAAGGGGCTTTACATTCTTCATGGCCGGACTTCCCAAAAGCTTTACCCTCAACCCCCTGACAAATCGATGAAGATCCTGATAAATGGGAAGATAGGGATTGTCTTCGACTTGCCTGAGGCTGGGATCGAGGTTCTTTCTGATTCCACTCTCCAGGGCAAGGGACCATTTCGACCACCGCTCTTCTTCAACCTCCTTTCGTAAGATCCCCACAATATCGGTATGTTCGATATTCCATGCCATGAGTTCATCGAGGAGTTCTTCATAGGTCTTGTCTTGTTTGGGGACAGGTGGCTCATCCCCTTTCCTTCCTCCCCGTCCTCCCCCCTTAATCAGCTCAAAAAACTTCAAGATAAACTCTCCTTTGACACCTTGTCTTATTCGCAAAACTATATTATAGTGAACCGCCTCAATTCTAACAGACATAGAAACATGAATCAATTTATTTCTTTAAAAAAAAGGTTGACAATGGGGAGAAGACGAATATAATACATATCGCCGTATGAAATGCAGAGGAATGAACCAAGAGGAAGCAACAACCTTTAACATTAAAATGCGGCAGTTCAATCGGGTCAGCTTCTATGGACATTAAGCGAAACTATTATGAAGATATTGAACTGTTTAAGAGCAACACCATCCTGGTTTGGTCTATTCTCTTTCTCATCTTCTTAGCCATTCTGCCCTGGCTGATCACAAAGTATCATCCCCTTGGATTATCCATTTATATAGTAAATCTCATTACGGTCCATGCGA